>Ga0302325_10003641_pt1 | contig 36166 bp, 32 predicted proteins | sample Palsa_T0_2_FD_201948 | JGI IMG/M metagenome (GOLD analysis project Ga0302325, IMG submission 201948) | Peat permafrost microbial communities from Stordalen Mire near Abisko, Sweden - Palsa_T0_2 | ecosystem: Environmental > Terrestrial > Soil > Palsa > Peat permafrost | place: Sweden: Abisko...
AAAAGGCCAAGACAGACGCGGCACAAGAGCACGCGACACGGGTGCAATACGTGAGTGACGCGGAGCTGACCAGTCCGGACATTCAGAAATACGTCACCGCCGCCAAGAAGCCGCAGGCCGCGCTCGATGTGGCAATCGCCGAGCGGGAACTGCTGGCGAAGGACATCACCGGCGCGCCCAAGACGGCCGCAACCACCGCCGATACCGCCGCGGCCGTCGCGCTCCAGAATGCCAAGGACCAGCTCGCTACCGCCAAGATCAATGACGTGAGCGTCTCACCCGATCTGGCCGCTACGATCCGTACGCTGGCCGCCGCGATCGTGACCGTAGATGCCGAACGTGTCAAAGCGGAAGGTGACGCAAAAGCCTCCGCCCAGGACGCCACGCAGGCCACCGCCGATCGTGACGCGTTGTTGAAAGCCAAGGACGACCAGATCACCAAGGTCACCGCCGACAAAGACGCGGCGGTGGCGGCCGCCGACAGCTACCGCAAGGACAAAGACGGCGACATCACCAAGCTTGGCACGGAAACCGATCAGAAGCTGAAAGACACGCAGTCTGCCGCCGAGAAGCTGCAGACGGAAATCAACAAGCGCGACGCGACGGTGAAACAGCTCACCACACTGGTTGGGAAGCTCGAAGGACGCCTCCGCGCCACCCACGTCAACACCAACGAGCCAATCGTTCAACAGGCCGACGGAGTGATCCTGCGCACGCCGACGCAGAACACGGTCTTTATCAATATCGGGCAGCAGCAGTCGGTCTCGCTGGGCCTGACGTTTGAGGTGTACGACAAGGAGAAGGGAATCCCCGCGCTGGGCGACGGAATGCGCGACGGCGACTTGCCGGATGGCAAGGCGTCCATCGAAGTCATCCACGTGCTGCCTGACAGTAGTGAGTGCCGGGTGGTCAAGCGCGGTTTGGGCGAAACCATCACCGAGGGCGACCTGATCATGAACCTCGTGTTCGATCCGCACGCCCACTACAAGTTCATGGTGTACGGCAACTTCGACATGGCCAATGAAGGCACCGCCACCCCCGGCGACACCGAAGTGATCAAGCGTCTGGTAACGCAATGGGGAGGCCGGCTCGTGAACATCGTCGATCCCAGCACCGATTTTGTCGTTCTCGGCGCCGAACCGGTCGTTCCCGTCCTCAGCGCCGATGACCAGAACGATCCGCCCAAGGTGCAGCAGCGCGACGCACAGCAGGCCGCTCTCGACGCCTATCAGGACGTGGAGAAGCGGGCCGTGGAACTGGGTATTCCGATCATGAATCAGAACCGCTTTCTGTACTTCGTCGGATATTACGACCAAGCAGCCAGGTAAGCGGCGGTCGCGAGTAAAGAACCGAGTTCCCGCGGGGATCGCAAAGTTTAGCCGGAACGCGCAGCGGAGCGCGTCCGGCATCCCCGCTATCGACGACGCGGAGCCATCGAACGCCCGCCGGGCGAGACCCGGCGGGCCGTTTCGTTGGACGCGCGGGATTGCTGTTGGTTCTTGGCGGGCTCATTGGCGGGCCGCGCAGAAGCATTCGTCATGACGATCTTGCGCAGCACCTGCTGCAGCACGCGTCGATCCGCTTTGCAGCGGGGATTCTGCACTGCCTTGGTCAACACCGACGGGCACAAGAGCAGCGTCAGCGGGTCTTGAACGGTATTGCCGCGGGCGATCGGCGTCTGTTCTGCCAGCGTCTTGAGCTGCTTGACTTCGCGCGGCCGAACCGGCACCCCTTTCATGATCTCTTTCAATAGCTTGCCGTGATTGTTCAGGGCCTTGGGAATGACTTCCCGTTTTCGCCGCTGGCTGAAAAGTGCCAGCAGGATGATCACACCCCCGGTCACGCAGGCATACAGAAGGAACTTCCGCGAGTCCGTAGAGGATGACCCGACGTTGTCCTGAATACTCTTGAAGACTTCTTCCTGCGTTGGCGCGGCCAAGGCCAATTGGGCAAATGTGAGGATCGCCACCGCAGCGGCGATGGTGAATTGCGCGATAGCTTTTTGCGTGTGTCGCACTCGAGGCGTGTTCGGAAGCGGCTTCGTTACTCCCTCTCCCGGTATTCCGGGAGAGGGTTGGGGTGAGGGTGATTTCGAGCACCAACGGCGCTCGACGATTGAAATCACCCTCACCCCCGCCCTCTCCCGGAGTACCGGGAGAGGGGGTACGCAGTCCGAGCTTTCGGGTAGCCGGCGAGCATGCTCGCCGATCCCGGTGCGCAAACAGCACGCTCGTGATACGAAAGCCCCGAGAAACTGCGTGATCTGCATCCGCATCCCGTCACCTCCTCATCCCGCGGTTCGCAGCCTCTGCGTGCGTGCCAGATCCGCGACCGATCGCAGAACGGTCAGCGCATATCGGCGGACGCGCTGGTCGGTGTCCGATTTTGCCAACCGCCCCACTTCCGCCAGCAGTTGCCAGAATCCGACTTTGTTCATTGCCCACATGGCTGAAATTCGATGTTGCGGGCGCTCGTCGCGGAGCATGCTGAGCAACTGCTCGCTCACGCCGCCGACCTTCATGCGGTGCATCGCCTTGATCGCGTTGGCCCGTTCGCGGTTGTTCGCCGCCCGCGCCCGCTGCACCACGACCTCGAGCAACTTCCCCTGCGCGCTGGCTTCCAGCACCTCGATGGCGTTGGCACGCACGCGGGCATCATTGTCGTTCAGGAGCCGATCGACCAGCAATTCGGAAGGCACACCGGTCATGCGCCCCACCGCCATGACGGCCTTGCTTCGCAATCTTGGATGCGCGTCGTTGCAGAGCAGTATGAGTGTGTCGCGCAGCTGATCCCCCAAGTCGAGTTCCTGCGCGATCTGCATCGCCTTGGTCCGTTGTTCGACCGGTCCGGAGATCAGCCGGCGCTGCAGCCGCCCGACGGAATCCGGCAACAGCTTGAGCATCGCCCTCCCCGCTTGTTTGCGCGTGGCCCGATCCAGCTTGTCGTATCTTTGCCAGAATTGCTCGAATCCCGCCTGCCCGATCGCCCGGCTGATCACCCGCCGCACTGATTCGGGTGCATTGGTCATCAGTTGCAGCAGGAGCGCTTCGTAATCCTTGGGCTTGCGGCGGACGATCTCGCGCGCAGCCATCCGCAAAATCCGTTCGTCGGGATCAGAGAGCATCCCCAAAAAAACTCGCACCGGCGATTCCCGTTTCTTCCGCATCGCGATGCGCAGCAGCCGGAGGCGTCCCTCGGCGCTTTCCTTGCAATGGCGAAGCAAATCTTCGATTCGCTCGTCCGCCAGTCCCTCGCTCAAACCCGAGACCGCGATCCACTCCCCGATTCGGGCCGCGTCTTCGGGCGGCCGGCGTTCCAGATCGCGCCGCAGCTCCGCGGGCGCATACCACGTCCCGCGCGACACCTGATGCAGGCAGAGTTGAAGTTGATGGTCCTTGAGCCAGTGCGTCTTGCGGAGCAGCGCGTCGAGGACGGGCGCCTCGTCGATGTGCGCGAAGATCGTTCCGAAGTGCGAGCGGAGCTGCGCGTGACTCGCCGCGAGCAAAAATGCCTCGACGTGCTCGCTGGCCGGCGCTTGCTGGAGCCGGCGCACCATCGAGCTTTGCCCGCCATGCTTGCTGGTACTGAGGATTCCGAGCGTTTTGCTGCCGGGCCAGTCCGCCAGCAGCAACCCCGCCCGCAGCAGGTCCGGCCCATGCCGTCCGCGATGCACATCCATCGCCCGCGCCACCGCCGTCTCGATTTCCGGCCGCTCGATCATGAGTTGGAGGTAGGAGGGGGAGGTGGGGACGAGAGGAGTTGGGGATTTCAAATTGCAAATTGCAAATTGCAAATTGGGGACGGGGGGAACGCGAGCGGCTTCGACTGGCCTCTCCGCCAAATTTGCAATTTGCAATTTGCAATTTGAAATCCCCACTTCCCCCTCTCTCCCCTCCGTGCCTTCGTGCCTTTCCCTCTCCCCATCTTCCCTTCGTGCCTTCTCTTCATCGCCCCCCCTCCTCTGCAGCCCCCGTGTCTCGGTCGCGACCCATCGGGCGAGCGCCACGAGCGCTTCGGTGGCGGCTTTTGAAATCGCTTCGTCCGACTCGTGAAGGTTTTCGCACAGCACGTATGCCAGCTTCCCCTGCCGTCCCAGCGCGATGAGTTTCATCGCCGCCAGCCGCAACTCCGGGCGATCGCTGCGTCCGCACTCTCGCAGGGCATGATGAAATGCACGGATCTTCGCCAGCACCTCCGATTGCAACGTCTCCGACAGCGAAGCATATCGCTCGATGACGCCTCCCAGGCCGCGCACCGTTCCCCGGCGAATCAGCGCGCCCAGGGCGATTCGGCATTCGCGTTCATCCCCAATCCACATCGCCTCGAGCAGCACGTCGTCGGCCGCTTCATTCTTCGAAACTACCAGCGCATTGACGAGGGTATCGAGCATCACTGTAATCGGTTATCGGACGTTTCATCCTGCCGGCTTGAGAGGGACTGGGGGCTGGTGATTGGTGGTACTGGTGATTGGTGACTTGCATCTCCCCCCCAACGTGCTAATTTCGCCGCTCTTCCTGGAGGCGTCGATGTTCCCGCTTGCCGACCGAGTCCGGCTGGTTTCTGAATCTATCACCCTTGCCGTCACCGCCAAGGCGGCGGCACTGCGCAAGGCCGGCGTCGATGTCGTCGGCTTCGGCGCCGGCGAGCCGGACTTTGACACCCCCGCGTTCATCAAGGAAGCCGCCAAGGCCGCCCTCGACAAGGGGCAGACGAAGTACACCCCGACGCCCTGCTATCCAGAACTGAAGGCTGCCATCGCGGAGAAATTCAACCGCGACAACGGTCTTCCCTACAAACCCGAGCAGATCACCACCGGAGCCGGGGGCAAGCACTGCCTCTACATGGCCTTCATGGCCCTGCTCAATCCGGGCGACGAAGTCGTTTTGCCGTCCCCCTATTGGGTTTCCTATCCCGAGCAAGTGAAGCTGGCCGGTGGCATCACCCGGATCATTCGCGGAGAAGAATCCAACGGCTTCAAAATCACGCCGGCTCAGCTCGCCGCCGCGATCACGCCGCGGACGAAAATCTTCCTGATCAATTCCCCCAGTAATCCCGCCGGCCATGCGTATACGCCGGCGGAGCTCAAGGCCCTGGCCGACGTCGTCGCGGCACATCCCAACTTGGTGGTCTTCAGCGATGAGATTTACGAAAAGCTCATCTATGATGGACTCAAGTTCGTCAGCTTCGCCACGCTGCACCCGGCACTCCTCGAACGCACGTTGACGTTCAACTGCCACAGCAAGAGCTTTGCGATGACCGGCTGGCGCATCGGATACATCGGCGGTCCCAAGCCTGCGATCGATGCGATCAACAAACTGCAATCGCAGATGACCAGTCACATCACCAGCTTCACGCAACTCCCCGCCGCGTTGGCACTTACCGACCCGCGCGGTCCGGAAAGTGTCGAGGCGATGCGGCAAGAATTCGAGGGTCGCGGCCGGCACATGTGGGAACGCCTCAACGCCCTCCCCGGCGTCATCTGCGTCAGGCCGCAAGGGGCGTTCTACTGCTTCCCCAACATCAGCACCACCTTCGGCAAATCCGTCGTCGGAACAAGGATCACCGACGCCGTCAGCTTCTCCGCCGCCCTGCTGGAGCAGGGCCACGTCGCCGTCGTCCCCGGCAACGACAGCGGCTTCGAGACGCACGTTCGCCTCAGTTTCGCCACGAGCATGGCGAACATCGACAAGGGAATCGACCGCATCGCGGCGTTTCTCAAGAGCCTCGGATGAACAGCGGATGTTCGCTCCTGAACCTCGCGCCGCCAGACCAATTTGCCACCACGCGCTCCCGACGGTACAACCGACGTTCAATCGTCGCTGCGACCTACGGGGACCGGGGACCGGATGAAGTGGGACTCCAATAAGATCATTACCGAGCTTCGGCGGCGTCATCGGCGCGGCGACGATCTCTCCCAGACCGGAATTCGCGATGATCCTATTTTCTCGGCCTGCTTTCGGCACTTCGGCTCCTATCGCAACGCCCTGGAGCAGGCGAAGATCGACTACACAACCGTCTGGCGACGCCGGTTTACCAAGTGGAATTGCCGCTCCATCATCGCTGAATTAAAGCTGCGCGCCCGGCGGGGCGAAGATATTTGGTCGCGCGGCCTGCGCGTCACCGAGCCATCGCTCCACGCAGCCGCGGTCCATTGGTTCGGGTCCTATCGCCTGGCCGTCGAGGCCGCCGGGTTGAATTACGATAAAATTTGCCACTGCCTTCCCAACACCTGGAACCGCGAGGCGGTCGTCGCGGAGATCCAGCGGCTTCATCGCAAGTCCCGCCCCCTGCATCATGCCCGCCTGGAACGAACAGACCCGCGCCTGGTGATTGCGATGTATCGATATTTTGGCTCTTTCCGCAAAGCGATCCAGGCCGCCGGCCTTGATTATGCGACGGTCAGGGTTCGTCCCGCGCGCACCTGGCATCGGCCGAGGGTCATCAAGCTGTTGAAACAGCTCCACCGGGAAAAGACCGGGCTGTGGGATCGCGCCGTCCGCCGCCGTTCCCCCTATTTGCTGCGCGCGGCCAAGCAATTGTTCGGCAGCGTGCCGCGGGCGTTGCGGGCCGCGGGTGTTCCGCGGTCGGCGGCGATTGCACCCAAACGTCCGCGCCGGCCGCTGCTGAGCAAGTCCGCCATCCTCCTCCGCTTGCGCGAGCTCGATACAGCCGGCGCGGACCTGCGGGCGACGGCACTCAATGTCTCCGAGCGGCATCTCTACGTTTCCCTCCGCCATCGCTTCGGCGATCACCGAACGGCGCTGCTCTCCGCCGGCATCTTGTATCCGCCCAAGCGCCCGCTGCGCCATTGGACCTGGCCGCTGGTTCTCGAGCAGCTCCGCGAGGCGCACCGCGACGGAGCCGATCTGCGACATTCACCGATGAAGCAATCACGCCGTCCCCTTTTCGAGGCGGCCAAATATTACTTCGGCTCGTACGTCAATGCCGTCGCCCAAGCCGGCATTAACTATGACGAGGTGGTACAAACACAACTCGCGAACAGTCGTTCTTCGCGCTCGCGCAAAAGCGGTTGATGCGACCGTGGGTGAAACATGGCACATCCGATGATGAAGAGCCTGGTTGCCCTGGCGGTTTTCCTTTGCGTTTCGGCGGCCGGCGCTGATGAGCCGGCACCTCCCGAGCAGCATCTCCTCTACGTCGCGGTTCCCGGAATCGGCAACGAGTTGACGCATGGCGGCTGTGGGATCCTCGTCTTCGACATCGACCACAACGAAAAATTCCTCCGCAGAATCCCCACCCGCGCGGCTGATGCCCCCGGCAAGCCCGACCCGATGAAGGGAATCTGCGCCAGTTCCATCACGAAGCGCCTCTACTTCGGCACGTCCAAATCGCTCACGTGTCTCGACCTGCTCAGCGACAAAATTCTGTGGGAAAAAGCATATCCCGGCGGATGCGACCGCATGTCGATTTCACCCGATGGGAAAGCGGTCTACCTGCCGTCACTGGAAGGTGACTGGTGGAACGACGTCAACGCCGAGGACGGCCAAGTGCTGAATCAGATCATCACCAAGTCCGGCTCACACAACACCGTCTTCGCCGTCGACGGCAGACATGTCTATCTCGCCGGATTGAAATCGCAAATCCTCACCATCGCTGATCAGCCGGGTTGGATCACCCTCAGCATCGACGGCCAATATGCGTTTGTCTCCACCGGCGACGTGATCGACACCAGGAGCAAGAAAGTGATCGCCGAGCTGGAAGACGAAACCGGCCAGGCCGTCGCCAGCGAGAAGCTGATGGAGATCGACTTCCGAGATGGAGTCCCCATCCGCGCGGGGGATCAGTTCGGCCGCGGGCAGAAGCGGTGACGATCCAGCAAACCTTTGATCTGGCGATGCGGGAGCACCGTTCCGGACGGTTGAATGTTGCCGAGCAGCTCTACCGGCAGATTTTAGCTGAACAGCCGGAGCACGCCGATGCGATGCATTTTCTGGGAGTGATTGCGCACCAATCGGGACAGATGGATGCGGCAATCAATTTGATGCGCCGGGCGATCGCACTCAATCCGTGTCTGGCCAGTGCCCGCTGCAATCTCGGCAACGCCCTCAAAGATCAGGGGCGGCTCGATGAGGCGATTGCCGCCTATCGCCAGGCCATCGCGCTCGACGCGAATCACGCCGAGAGCCACAATAATCTTGGCAACGCCCTGAATGACGGGGGACAACTCGACGCGGCCATCGCCGAGTATCGGCGAGCGATCGCGCTGCGGCCGGATTACGCCCAAGCGTACAGCAATCTGGGGGCTTCGCTGCATTCAAAAGGACAACCGGATGAGGCCATCGCCGCCAGCCGGCAGGCGATCGCGCTACAGCCCGATTATGTCGAGGCGCATTGTAATCTCGGCGCCGCGCTCTATTCCGCGGCCCGCGTCGATGAGGCCATCGCCGCCTATCAACATGCCATCGTACTGCGGCCCAACTCCGTCGAGGCATACAGCAATCTCGGCGCGGCGCTCTGTTCCGAGCGACGGCTCGACGAGGGCATAGCTGCCTATCGGAAGGCCATCGCCCTGCGTCCCGAGTTTGCCGAAGCCCACCACAATCTTGCACTGGCGCTGCTGCTGATCGGTCGGTTTGAAGAGGGATGGCGCGAGTATGAGTGGCGCTGGCGATGGAAGGGCTTTTCGACCCCGCAACGGCTCTGCAGCCAACCCGTTTGGGACGGCTCGCCATTGGCCGGGCGCACGATTCTCGTCCATGCGGAGCAGGGATTCGGCGATACCATTCAATTCGCCCGCTATCTGCCGTTGGTCGCCGGTCGCGGCGAACGCGTGATCCTCGAATGTCCGCCGCAGCTGATTCGGTTGATACAGCGCGTCGTCGGAGTCGATCCCTCGTCCGTCATCGGACGATCGGCGCTCGATAACTCCTCGCTTCCTCCCTTCGATGTGCACGCGCCGCTCATGAGTCTTCCGCTTTTGCTCGGATTGCCCGAACCCAAGGGGCTGCCGCAGCCCCCGTATATTTGCGTGGAACAGAATCTGCGGGAAGCCTGGCGGCAACGACTCGGGAACAACAACCGACTTAAAGTCGGTCTGGCATGGGAATGCGCGCCCGAAAAGCCGTCCGATCGCAAGCGATCGATCGCTTTGCGAGAACTTTCACCATTACTGCAGAGTGGAGCAGACATCTACAGCCTTCAGCTTGGCGAAGCATCAACGCAGAATTGGCCCGGCTCAGGCCTGATCGACCCGACCGGCCACATCGCCGATTTTCTCGACACCGCGGGACTCGTCTCCCAACTGGATCTGGTCATTTGCGTCGACACCGCGGTAGCTCATCTCGCCGGCGCGATGGGAAAGCCCGTTTGGGTCATGGTGCCGTACTCGCCCGACTGGCGCTGGCAACTCGACCGCGAAGACTCGGCGTGGTACCCCAGCCTCAGAGTCTTCCGGCAATTGCGCACAGGCGAGTGGACGGAGGCTATCGCGCGGGTAGCAAAGACACTGCGATGGAAAATCAAACGTGCGGATGACACTCCCATGTAGGGTCCGCTGAAGAGCCGCCAAGAACGCATCGGTCTCACCATCCACGTCACCGGCTCTTCTGCGGACCGTCTTCGACACCGGTGCCGAACACCCCCCTGCCAACGAACGGTCCGCACGGCGGGCGAAAAAGTCTTTGCGCAAAACCACGGCAGTTGGCGCCCGCCGAGCGGACCCTACAGGGTGCCCGGGCCCGCGAAAGAGCGTCCTTATCGCCGTGGCGAACGGTGTCAGTCCTCCCTCACGGCGTTGCCGGCTCTTTCACCAACTCTGCACAGGTGTCATTGAACCACTTCACACACTTGGCGATCTCCGGCGATGAGTTCTCCCAGTGATATTCGTATTCGATGCAGATCGCGCCATGAAAATGTTGGCGCTTCAGCTCTTCCAGCATTTGCCGCGCGTCGCTGGTGCCCGTGCCCCAGGGGACGTCGTGGAGGCCGTTGGCGGTTGGGGCTGGCCCCTTGACCAGGTCCTTGAAGTGTAATGCAATGATCCGCCCCTGGAGAATCTTGAGACAATCGACCGGATTCAAGCCGGAGCGCTTCCAGTGGCCCACATCGGCGCAGGCGCCCAGCAGCGGACTGCGACCTTTGACCGCAATCAACACCGTTTCGGGATTCCAATAAAAGTTCGGCTTGGGATGCTCGTGAATCGCAACCTTGATGTTGTATTCGACGGCCAATTTTTCCACGACGTCCATCACATGAGGAAGATCGGCCATCGAGTTGGCCTCGGGTTCGCAGACGATCGTGTCGATCCCCATCCGCTTGGCGGCCTCGAAGAGCACGCGGCTCTTGGCTTCATCGGCGCTCGGATGCAACACGCCGATGTTCACGAAAGTCGGATCGATCCCCTTCTCTTTCATGTGGGCCTGAATCTTGGCGAAATCCTCGTCGGACAGGGTGGGCGTGGGGATGGTTTTGAATTTGCCGTCGGGCTGTGTCAAATTGATGCTGCCGGAGACGCTCATGTATTTGATGCCCAGCGCCGCGGTCTTGTCGATCGCATCATCGATGGAGAAACGGTTGAGCGTGTAGGAATGCATGGCCAACTTCCAGCCGAGCTGTTCGGCGGGAGTCTGCTGGGCCGAAGCGTCCGCCGGCGCACCGGCGGCCGCGGCAATCGGAGTTGTCAACAGAGCCGCCAGCACGATTATGGACTTCATGGATTTCCTTCCGCCAATCAAGGGAGCGTCATCGTTACGTTCCATCGTATCGTCGACCGAACCATACGTTGAGGGCCAGCGCGGGACGGGGAACACAAATGAGCCATTTCCGCCCGCGACAGACTACGGTTTTCAAGTTGCTATACCGCCCAGACCGCCGGCGTGGCCACTTTAGTTGGCCATGTCCGAACGCGGGCCCGCTGCACCATCCTGCAAACCAGCGTAAATTGATCGCTATGACGAATGCACCGACCATGGCGCATCGTAGTTGGCAAATCGTAGCGCGCGCCCTGGCAGCCGTGTTCTTCATCGTCGCGGGAGCCAATCATTTCATCCACGCGCCATTTTACTGCCGGATCGTTCCGCCGAGGTTCCCCTCGCCGGCTCTTCTGGTCGCCGTCAGCGGCATCTGCGAGATCGCCGGCGGCATCGGAGTGCTGATTCGCCCGCTGCGGCGCGCCGCCGGTTGGGGACTCATCGCGCTGCTGATCGCTGTCTTCCCCGCCAACCTGTACATGGCTCAACATCCCGAGCAATTCGGGGAGTTGCATACGTCGCGTTGGCTGCTCTGGCTGCGCCTGCCGTTGCAGGGCGTATTGATCGCGTGGGTCTGGTATGCCGCGTTACAATCGTCGTGATGGCCGATGAGTCGCCCCCACCGCCGCGGCCGCTGAACTACCGGGGGATTCAGCCGAAGCGGGTGAAGTACGTGCCGACTGCGGAAGATCGACGCTGGCGGAATCGAAGAATTCTGCTGCGCATCGCAATCTTCCTCGTGCTCTTTCTGCCAATCTCTCTCTACTTCGGACCGAATTTGATCATGTTCGGAACGCTGACCCGGGTGTCGCCCGCCGATTTTGCACCGCTGGTTCAGTCGCTGAGCATCTCCATCGTCCGGGCGATGAAAGAGTATCAACGAGACGCCGGGCAGTTGCCGTTTCAGATGACCGATTTGGTGCCGAAATATCTTCCGAACGCTCCGGCCGGCGGGCAATACATTTTTAACGGGTGGTTCACACAATCAGACGACTCGCGGCAATACGGTCAGAACATCAGCTATGATTTCACGCCCGGGTCAGAGGGTTGGGAGGTGAACGGAATGTTTCTCAGCGGACCGATCCCCCTGCCGCCGGTGACAATTGGGCCGGCCACGCAACCATCTCCGCCGCCAAAATGAGGGGCTCTATGTATTGCCAAAAGTGTTACACAAAACTCGATCCGACCACCGAATTCCCCCGTTGCCCGCGATGCGGCCGCGGCTTCGACCCGGCCGATCCGGGCAGCTATCTCACTGTTCCACTTCCGGGGAAGTGGAGGATCATTCTCTACGTTGTGGTTAGCACGATCATCAGCATTGCCGCTGCGTTCTTCGTTGCGTTGTTCCAATTGCGAATTCCCGGCGGCGCCGGTGGACACTGATGCACGAGTCGCCAAGTCGTTTCCGTTACCTCGCCGATCCTGTCTGCATCGTCTCTCTCTGTCTGTACGCGCTGAATCGATTTGTCCTGAAGCCGCACCATATTGGCGGCTGGTTCACGCACGGATATTTCAACGACGTGCTGTGTTTGCCGTTGTTTGTGCCGATGATTCTCTACGTTCAGCACGTGATCGGATTGCGGAAACACGCCGGCTACCCGCGGGTGTGGGAGATATTTCAAAACTGGGCCGCATTCACGATCGTGTTCCAGATCGTCATTCCCCGTTTTCCCAAGAGATTCGTTTCGGCGGGCGATCCCTGGGACATTCTCGCTTATGTTGCGGGCGGGGTGATCGCCGGATTGATTTGGTCACTCTGTAGCGGGCCGCAAAGTGAGAGCACCACGTACATGACCCCTGGCACACGTCGCCAAACGCTCCGGCGGCGCGTCGGCGAGGGTCCGTAGCGGGCCGACACGGACGACTTCTCCGCGGGAATGTCCGCTTGCATGCTATAACACACTGTGTTATAATAGATGTCCTTGTTTCTCAAAAAGGACGCTGAAAATCTCAGTGCGGCGGATCGCCAATCCATCCGGTCGTCGCTGGCGAATCTTGCCGATGCACTCCGAAAGGGACGCAACCCATGAACACAAAGAGGAACTCGAGCACCCATCGGCATGCCCGAGGCGCAAGGGGTGGACGGACGACCGCCAAAGGCCGCGAAATCGTTGCATCACTAACCGAGGCTGTCGAAGTCGAGCGGGCCGGCATCCCTGTCGAGTCCCGTTTCACCGTCGCCACGGTTGAGCTGCCCGATGAACCGGCGCAATACGATGAGGTCGCGGTGCGCGCAACGCGACAGAAACTCGGCGTTAGCCAGGCGATTTTCGCCCATTTGCTGGGAGTGTCAGCAATGCTCGTGCGCGCCTGGGAGCAAGGCCGGCGGGCGCCGGCGATGTGGGCACGCCGCCTGCTGGATGAAGTCAACCGCGATCCACGGCATTGGCGCGCAATGCTCCGCAAGGCTTCGTGATCTGACATGCCAGGTTGATCACCACTCCGCTCGCATGGCAACAAATCACGGCACTACCTCCGCCCCCGGATACTTGGCAATCAGCCGAATCTGCATCGCCCGCGCGTCCGCGAACGTCGGCAGCGGGCCGACGCGGACGACTTCTTCGGTCGGCAGGGCGACCACTTCCGCGGTCAGGCCCTGCACTTTGAGGCTGGAGACAGTGCGGTTGGCGTTCATGAAATCCTTGAACGCGCCGACTTGCACGTAGAAGCCGGTCGCTCCTTCGTGCTGGGCGGCACGATTGGCGGGCTCGCTGTCGGGGTACTGCGCGCGCACCATCTGGAACGAGCGGTCGGCCTGCGGAAACCAGCCGAGGCGCTGCTGGCATAGGCCGATGCGATAGAGAACCCAGGCCTTGGCTTCGGCAGGCTCGACGGCGGCGTAGGAAACCTGCCACTCTCGGACGGCGGTGCCGTAGTCGTCGAGGTGATAGGCAATGTTGGCCAGGCCGGCGTGCAGCAGGGCCTGCACTTTGGGAGCGGAGGGCTGCGCCAGACCATTGGTATAGGCGATGCGCGCGGCGGCGAGATTGGATTTGGCGGCTTCGGTATCGGTGCCGCTCTCGGCAGCACGCTGCTCGTGAACGCGTCCCTCGAGATAATAAGCCTCGGCAGAGCCTTCTCCGTTGGGAGTGTGCTGCAGAAACGCCTCGGCGTCGGTCATCGCTCCTTCGTAGTCTTTGCGGTCGAGCGCGGCATATCCCGCATTGAGCTGGGCCTTGGCAGGGCCGTTATCCGGGACACAACCCCCCAGCATCATGGCAGATAGACCGAGTCCCGCCACAAAGATCGCATTTCGCATCCGTGCCTCTTTGAGTATGTTGGCGGTTCTTACAACGGAATCAGCCATATGCTAGTTGAACCACTGTTTGAACACGCGCGTCAGCAGCCGAGCGAGATCGCAATCATCGATGATCGCGGGAATGTCCCGTATTCCCAGCTGGGCGCGATGGCGGCCGGCCTCGGAATGTATCTGGGCATGCAGACGCAGTCGCCGCGGGTTGGCTTGCTGCTGCCCGCCAGCGCCGCGTTCGTGGCCAGTTTCTACGGAACGCTGCTGGCTGGCAAGACCGTGGTGCCGATCAACTTTCTCCTGGGAGACCGGGAAATCGCGCACATCATCCGCGACAGCGGCATCGACACGGTCGTCAGCGCTCCCCCGCTGGCCGCCCGATCGAAGGATCTGCCGTTGAACGTGATCGATCTCACGCAGCTCCCCCCGCCGCCCGGCGGGATTCAGCCGCGCATCCCCGAACGCTCTGCCGACGACATCGCGGTGCTGATGTACACAAGCGGAACCAACGGGCTGCCGAAAGGCGTGCTGCTGAGCTACGGAAATCTGCAGAGCGACGTCGATGCTTCGATCGAGGCCGCACAGCTCAAACATCAGCACAAGTTCCTCGGCGTCATCCCGCTGTTTCATTCCTTCGGCATGACCGCGATGATGCTCGCCCCGCTGCAATTGGGCACAACCATCATTTACCTGGCCCGTTTTAGCCCGGTGGCTTTCATTCACGCGCTACGACAGCACGGCGCGTCGCTGATGTTCGGCGTACCGAGCATGTATGCCGCGATTTTCCGGTTGAAGGATGCCGGGCCGGAGGACTTCAAGTCAACTTATGCGATGCTCAGCGGCGGCGAGCCGCTCCCGGCGACGCTGCGTGAGGCGTTTGAGAAGCGATTTGGGGTTCCGCTGCTGGAAGGATACGGACTAACCGAAACCAGCCCTGTCATCTCGCTCAACACCCCTGGGGTCAAACGCCCGGGCAGCGTCGGCAAGCTCATCCCCACCGCCAAAGCGCGCATTGTCGACGACAACGAGAACGATCTTCCTCCCGGACACGTCGGCGAAATCTGGCTCGGCGGCCCCATGATCATGAAGGGATATCACAACCTGCCGGCGGAGACCGCCGAGGCGCTGACGGCCGACGGCTTTTTCAAGACCGGTGATCTGGGCAAGCTGGACGCCGATGGTTTTCTCTACATCACCGGGCGCAAAAAAGAGATGATCATCGTGGCTGGCGAGAAGGCCTATCCCCGCGAGATCGAAGATACGTTGCTCGCCCACGGCGACGTTGCGGAAGCCGCGGTATTCGGCAAGAGCGATCCGTCGCGAGGAGAGGTGATCGTGGCGTGTGTCATTCCCAAGGAAGGTCACACACTCACGGCCGACGGGTTGCGCGACTTCTGCCGAACCAGCGGCCTGGCACAGTGGAAAGTCCCGCGGCAGATTCTGATCGTCGACGATTTCCCCCGCTCGCCGACGGGTAAGGTGCTCAAGCGTGCGCTGGCGGAGCGGGCGAGCGTACCCGCGCCGATTGACCCAGATTGGGCGCCGTGTGAATGAAAACCAACGGATGGGGGTGCACGAGCGTCGCTGCGCGCGCTGCCCCCCCTCTCCCGGTACTCCGGGAGAGGGGGGCGGCGCGCAGAGACGGTCGCGCACCCAACGGATGGCAATCCGTTGGCTTTTCCCGATACTCGCAGTACTCGCCGAGTGTCACACACTCCTTGTGTGCTTGCACGCGGACGTTTGACAAACATTCCACGGTGAAAGAGAACTATTCAGATGGATTTCGAACTCCCAAGACTGAAGCTTGACGCGAACGGGTTGATCCCGGCGATCATTCAGGACCAGACGACCGGACAGGTTTTGATGATGGCCTGGATGAACGGCGACGCGCTGGACAGGACGATTGCCACGAAGAAGACGCACTTCTTCAGCCGGAGCCGTAACAAGCTCTGGCTCAAGGGAGAGCGCAGCGGTCACGTGCAGCACGTGAAGTGGATCCGCATCGATTGCGACGCCGATGTGTTGCTGATCGGCGTTGACCAGGAGGGAGCGGCGTGCCACGAAGGATATTACAGTTGCTTCTTCCGGGAGGTTGAACCATCGGGCGTGAAGATAGTCGGTGAGAAAGTATTTGATCCCGAAAAAGTTTACGCCTGAGCCGTTCCCACCGATGCCCCGCACAATTAAGCCGCCGGTCAGCCCCAAAAACGAGGCGCCACAGGCAAACCTTCCATGGCCGCACCAGCGATTCCTCGCCGCCTCGCTGGTGGTCGTCTGGCTGGCGCTGATTGTCTACGGCGGTTCTTCGCTGCGACAGGAAGGGGTCATGGTCAACGGGCAGGAGCTCGCGCCGACCCGATGCACGTTTCTGGTCATGAACGCGGCCACGCTGACGGGATTTCAGCAGGCGATCGGAATCAGCGAGTTCAACCCGGAAAGCCACCGCGGGCCCACCACCGTCCTCACCCTGATTCTCTTTGGAACATTCTTCACGCTCGTGATCGGCGGGCTTGCGGTGGTTCGCATCCTCCGGCTCAACTACTCCGTCTGGCAGGTGATCGGCTCGGCGATGCTCTTCCAATTCCTCGCCTCGATGGCTGGCGCGGCGGCGATTATCGGACACGGCCGCACGCTTTTCGACGCCATCTTCCAATCCGCCGCCGCCTTCGGAAATTGCGGCCTGGCCATCGGGCCGCTCAGCAGCGTTCACGAGGGGGCGACCTACGTGCTGCTGGTGCTTGCCACGCTCGGCGGGCTCGGCTTACCGGCGCTGATGGAACTCTACGACGCCCTCTGGGGGCTGCGATCCGTTTCAACCCATACCCGCTATGTCGTCCGCTGGACGTCGGCCATGTACCTGCTCGTGTTCTTCGTGCTGCTGCTGTTTCAATGGCCGCAGGACGATGCCAACACCTGGGCTCCCTGGAAGCAGGCCATCGCCACCAGCAGCGTCGAAGCGCTGAACACCCGCACGGCGGGAATGCACTTTGAAATGATCGACGTTCTCCCGCGCGCGGCGCAGTGGGTGCTCATGGTTCTGATGGCAATGGGCGCCAGTTCCGCTGGCTCCGGCGGGGGAATCAAATCGACGACTTTCGTCCAACTCTGGCGCGGCGTCCACAACGCGTTGCACGGCCGGCCGGTCCGGCGCGAGTTTGGAATCGCTTTTGTCTGGGTAGCGATCTATTTCACCATTGCGCTGGCGGGCTTGCTCACGCTGCTGACGCTCAACAGCGAAATTGCCGCCGATCGGATGCTCTTCATTGTGATCAGCGCCCTGAGCAATGTCGGTCTGTCGCACAATCCGATTGCCATGGTCGGACCCGGCCTCAACGTGCTGAGCGCCCTGATGCTGCTGGGACGGGTCGCGCCGCTGTGCATTCTGTGGTGGATGGCCGAGACGACAAATGACGCGGATTTGGCGGTGGGATGAGGCAGGTCGTTAAACCCGAATGACGAAACCAGAAACCAGAATCAAACGAATCAAACCAGAATGACAAATGAGCGAATGAAAGCTCAGGGCGACCGCGTAGCAACGTTCGTCACCGCGGGGACCGCGCCCTGGTGGTTCGCCTCCCGCTCCCGTTTCGTCATTCAGTCATTCGTCATTCGGATTTGATTCTGGTTTCGGGTTTCGTCATTCGGGTTTCAAGTCCTAAGGATTTGGTCCAAAATAACTTCCCGCTTTAGGAACACCCGTACCGTCTCAATTCGGGAAGTTATTGGGGACCAAGTCCTAAGTCTACTTCTCTCTCGCCACCTTTCGCCGTTCCGGCACGGGGCCGTTTTGCGACTTGGGTTGGTGACGGGCGGATTCCTCGGCTTCGATCTGGCAAATTTTCTCGACACGGCGTTGATGTCGGCCGGGCGAAAATGGCGTGGTCAGAAAAATCTCCACAATCTGACGGAGGTGGTCTTCGCTGAGCAGATCGCTTCCGATGCAGAGCACGTTGCAATGATTGTGCTCGCGGGCCAGCCGGGCGGTGATTTCATCGTGCGCCAATGCCGCGCGCACTCCGCCAATCTTGTTCGCGGCCAATGACATGCCGATGCCGCTGCCGTCGAGGAGGATGGCGATGTCAGCGTTGCCGGCCACCACCGCCCGGGAAGCGGCGGCGGCAAAGTCCGGATAATCGCACGATGCGGGGCTGTCGCAGCCAAAGTCCTGCACCTCGTGGCCCATCTTCTTCAGGGCCGGGAGCAAGCGCCGCTTCGCTTCGAATCCCCGATGATCGGATGCCAATGCCAGCTTCATCGATAGCAACTCCTCGACACGCACCGGTTCCTGGGGCGTGGATTATTTTTTCAGCGTTTCCAGCAACCGCGCTTCGATCAATCCCTGAAGTTGCCCAGCCAATCCCTGGTACAGACTTACATCGCCCCCGATTGGATCCTCAATATCTCCCTTGGGGTCCAGAGGTGCAACTTTCTCGGATGCCGACGGCACCAGCGCCGTTACCTGATGGGCGTGATTCCGGCTCATCGTGTAGATCATATCGGCCTGATGGATCAACTCCACCGTCAGCGGGCGCGAGCGATGATGCGACAAGTCCGCCCCCAGACCCTTCACCGCGGCAACGGCCTGCGGCGTCGCCCGCGCGCCGGGAAGCGCGTAACTTCCCGCCGACACCACCGTGATGCCGCTCTTCTCCAGTTCCAGTTCCGATACCGAGAGCTTCTCGGCCAGAAGATGCCGGGTGATGGCTTCCGCCATCGGCGAGCGGCAGGTGTTCCCGCTGCAGACGAACAAAATCGTCGTTCGCATCAAGCGATCGATGATCCGCTCGTCATACACGCCCTGGCGAACGATCTGATACTGATTGTCCAACACTTTCAGGATCGTGGAAGGCTTTGAATATTTCGTTGGTCCCGCGTCGATAATCAGATCGACCTTGTCCGCCAGCTTTTCGGCCGCGCGTTCGTCGGACCAGGACAACCCGCCGTCGGGCGGAGTCGCGGTCAGCACGACCGGCCCCGAGACGACGTCCAGAATGTCGGTCGCCACCACGTGCTCGGAACATCGCAGCGTGATTGCGCCCTGGTCATACAACGCCGATTCGGGAATCCCCAGCGACACGGCAACCTCCGCGCGTCGCTCTGGGGGAACCTCGAAAACGAGCCCGACCGGTCCCGGCCAGAGCTTGCGCACCATCCGGCGTCCGAACTCGCCAACTTCCCCGAGGTAAGCAAAGGCATCCTCGGGATGCGCCAGATGCAACGTGAAGGGCCGAAGCGCGTCTCCGCCGCGCAGAGCCGAAATTCGCTCGCGCACGCCCTCATGGTTCAATAGGCCGGCCGCGCCATAGACGGTTTCGGTCGGCAGGATTGCGATTCCGCCGGCGCGAATCACCTCCGCGCCGCGACGCACGTGGGCGTCGTAATCGCCGCCGGAGAAAATGGAAATGATCGGTATGGACATGATGGGCACGGTTCATATATGAGGCGACGTGCCGCAAGGTGTCAAGAACGAAGAGTTTTAAAGAGTTTGTGACGAATTGCACACAGCGGCGCGGCGGTCGCATGGCTCTCTTCGATCACGAATGCAACCTTTCATCACTGGCTCAGTGGATCTTCGGGGTAGCGTTGCTTGAGCAACTGCCGCAGGGCGGCGCTTTTGGCCGGATCGGCGGATGCCAGCAGCCGGCTGGCCCGATCGAGCAGTTGCGGAGCGTAAGACGAGGATGGAACGGCCGAAGCAAACGCCTCGGCAACCTTCGCGGCCGCGGCGGAGTCCCCCTTGATTTCCATGAGTTTCGTCCGCAGCATGACGCTGTATCCCTCGAGAAAATCACCTGGAAATGCTTCCTGCCACTGTTCCCAAGTCGCTTCGCCGGCGGCCCAGTCCCTTTCTGTGATGTAATATTCGATCGTTCGCGCCATCGCCCCACTCAGCGCGACATGGTGCTCCCATTGGTTGCCTGCCGGCAGCGCGGTGAGAATCTTGGCGCCGTCTTCACCTCTTTGATCGAGAATCAATGCGTGTGCATAAATCCGCTTCAACCGCGTGTTGTCTTGTTGCGCCAGCGGCTCCAGCATGCGGACTGCGGAGTCGAAATCTCCGATCCGCCAGATCAGAATCTCTGCCGCCTCGGTGATGGCGCGGTCGTGCAGATCGGAATGATTTGGCACGCTCTCCCAGAAACTGATGACCGCATCGGCGCGTGCGCTGGCAATCCCCTGCTGCGACGCCAGTTCCAGGGCATCGATTGCCAGACTCGAGTTTTCGTGCCGCTCGAAAGTCGCGAGGCGCGCGGCGGCGGCAAGCATCGGGTCGATCGCCCTCGTCCGCTGAAACAAGAGCACGGCCCGGCACAGCGATGGCTCGGGGAGCTTGGAGAAGTCTTCGTGTGCCGCGAAATTGGCGTGCACCTCGAGCGGTTCTTCCGGCGGATGATCGATGTGTTCCCAGAGCCGACCGACGTCAAACTGAGTCGTCTGCGCATCCGAGAGATGCCCCAGCCGCGCCGTCAACCGAATCGGAAAGACACCGGCAGCGAGGTAGACGTGATCGACTACCGCCCCGCTTGCGGTCTGACCGTCGCCGAAATTCCAGGTGTATTCACCGGCCCCGGCATTGGACTCATGCGCGCTGAACTTATAGTGGTACGAATAGTCGTCGGCAAAAAAACTTTCGCCCATGTATTGCGAGGCGAAGTCAGCCGTGAGCGGCTTGCGATTGGTCTGCAGCGCCCCGGCGTCGGACGTGTGAAACGTCGCAATTTCCTGGCGACCGATGGGCTGAAAATTCCTGGAGTTGGGCGTTTTCCATGCCGCGAGGAAGATGCTTTCCACGCCGGTATTTACGTGATACAGCAGCAGCTGGTGCGTCCCGCGGGAGAGCTGAGTGGAGACATGATTCCGCGTGTCCCGAGGCCCGAGCGCCGCATAGACCACGGGCTTCCCGTCGAGATACAACGCCGCGAAGTCTTCTGCCCACAGTGAAACGACATACGTTCCATCCACCGGCGCGAAGATCGATCCGGTCACCTTCGAGACGGTTCGCTCCTGTGGCCCGAACGGGTTGAAGCCCATATTGGCTTCGGGAATCAGCGTTTCGCCCAGCACGGCCCCGCCGTGATTCCACGCATCGGCTAACCGCTGAAAATCATCGAGCGGCTGGGGATTACCCAATTCCTTCATTTCCAGATGCAGCCCGCAGTCGAACTTCACTGCTCCCGGCCCCGGATGCGGCAGGGCCGGCGTCGGATTGCCGAAGTAGATGAAGTATTTTGTGACCGGCCGCTGGAGCCCGAACACCACGCGGGCGCGATCGCCGGGTCCCATCATCAGCACGTGGGATGCGACGAACGTGCCGTCTTCGGTGGTGACGCGAAAATCGCTTCCATCGGGGGCACAATGGCCTGCAGTATAAAAATCCGCGATGGCCAGTGATGTCGGCGGGCTTTCCAGAGGATCCCAATTGGCTTCGATGGGCCGGCGAAACTGCCAGTCGGCTCGGGTCGAGTGAACGGCGATCAACAAGAGAGCCATCGCGAAACAAATGCAGTTGGGGATGCCGGGGATGCCGGACCGGTTTCCCTGTGGCATGGGCTTCCAGCCCATGTTAGCGGCGCTGGGCTCCAGAAACCCTTGAAATCGACGATTCTGCTTCTTCGATGTCGCTGACACGGGCGGGACGCCCGTGCCACGGGGAAATACTTCATCTATTATGCCGCTCACGAATGTCATCTGCACCGATTCTACCCCGAGCGATCCTCTTCGACATGGACGGGACGCTCACCGAGCCGTTGCTCGACTTCCCGCGCATCAAATCGGAGATGGGCATCGGCGATCACCCCATCCTTGAATCGCTTGCCGCAATGGAGCCGGACGAACGCCGCGCGGCTCAGAGCGTGCTCGACCGTCACGAAGAAGAGGCTGCCGCCCATTCGACGTTGAATCGTGGCTGTCGCGAGCTGCTGGACTGGCTGGCGGCGATGCAGGTGAAATCGGCTTTGATTACTCGCAACAGTCTCCAGAGCACGCGCACGGTGCTGAGCCGTCACTGTTTGCACATCGAAGTTCTCGTCACCCGGGACGACGCTGCGCCGAAGCCGAATCCGGAGCCGCTACGGCTGGCGTGCCAACGGCTCGAGGTCATCCCGGCGGATACATGGATGGTCGGCGACGGCGTTTTCGACATCGAGGCGGGCTTGGCTGCGAAAATACGGACGGTCTGGATCAGTCACGGCCGGGCTCGGCGATTCGCCGCCGAACCGTGGCGCCAGGTGGTTGACTTGCCGGCACTCTTGCGGATGCTGGAATCGGCGAGCTGGTGATTGGAACGTGACTAACGAGGGAACATCATGATGAGAGCGACCACGCTGTTGGCGTTGAGTATTTTCGCCGCGGCTACCTGCGCGCAACTCCGCGCCGATGATCATCCGATCGACGGTGTGCTTCCTGCCGATGCCTCAATCGACCGTGTCCTGGACGCTTTGAACGAGCGCGGCAAGCCCCCGACCGAATTCATAGCGAAAGTCAGCGATGCAACCATCGATACCTCTGTCGGCACCGATCAAAAGCACACCGGTATGATCTGGTTCTCCCGGCAGAGCCCCACGCGTCTCCGCCTGCACGTACTGTTTGACAAGGTGATTGTCGGCCACGTGATTCAGAACCAAAAGCGGGAATACCTGCTCGACGGCGAATGGCTCACCGCTCGCAGCTACGATGCCATCAAGACCGAAACGAAATACCAGGTGATGAAGCCGGGAGAAAAAAAGGACCTGATGAAACTCGGCGCGGGAACGTTCCCGCTTCCGATCGGTCAAGACAAAGACGACGTGAAAAAAGCGTTTGACGTGACAAAAGTTGCCCCGGCGAAAGACGATCCTCCGCAGGCAATCCACCTGACGCTTACGCCAAGACCTGGGACAGATCTTGCCAAAAAATTCACCTCAATCGACATCTGGGTAGACCGGGGATCGCACATGCCGGTGGTCATCGACACGCTCTCCGACAGCGAAGAACACCGCGTGGAGATGAAGGAGATCCAGGTGAATCCCAACCCGCCGCTGAGCGACAAGGATTTCACGCTGCCCGATGTTGATTCGTCGTGGAACCTCAAGACCGAGGCCTACGGGAGCTGACGCCAGGCGGCTTCTAAGCTCTGAGAGCCGCCGCCACGCGCTGCGTCACGCCGGCCCAATCGGCCAGTGACGACTGGCGAAAGAGCTTCATCGTCGGATACCACGGACAATCGTCGCGGTCGTTCATCCAACGCCAGTCGGCTGAAACGGGCAGCATGACCCAGACCGGCTTGGCCATTGCGCCCGCGAGATGCGCGGCCGCGGAATCGATCGTGATGACCAGATCGAGGTGGGCGATGATGGCTGCCGTGTCGGCGAAATCTTTCATTTCGTCGCCATGGTCGATCATCTTCCACGACGGGGGCGCGGCGGAAAGCTCGGATCGCCCTTCATCGCGCTGCAGACTGTGGAATTGAACGTTCGGCACGTCAAACAGCGGCGCGCACGCCGCCAGCGGGCAGGATCGGTTGGGATAGGGCATGCTCCTTCCACACCAGACGAGCCCGACGTGCCGGACGCTCTCAATGGTGCGAACCTGCCCTGCAGCCTGCTCGACGCGGTCCGGGTTGGCCACGATGTATGGCACTGAGTTGGGGATCGTCTCCAGCGTCGTCCCGAAGCGCAGCGGGCAACTGAACATTGGCAACTGGACGTCAAACGCGGGGAGCGGATCTCCCTTGGTCAGAATCTGATGCACTCCCTCCACCGTTTGAAGCAATTCCTTCAACTCCGGCGGGCATCCAACAATGACTCTCGGCCCGCGCTCCGCCAGCAGCCGCGCGTAGCGGACAATCTGAATGATGTCGCCAAATCCCCCCTCGCCGTCGAGCAGAATCGTCTTCCCGGTCAGATCGGAGCCGTCCCAGACGGGCTGGGGAAACTTCTGGCGCTTGTACGGGAAATTCGAGCACTGCCAGCGCCATTCATATTCCTTCCACCCCGCCGGATAGTCGCCGAGCGTCAGCAGCATCAGCGCACGGTTCCAATGCGATTGCGGAACTTGCGGGTCAAGCGCCAATACTTCTTCATAGCAGCGAAGCGCTTCGCGCAGGCGACCGGCAGCGTGGAGTGAATTGCCCAGCAGCGTCAGCAGCCCCGCATCCGCTGGCCGGTTTCTCAAAGCGGCCCGCTCCAGAGCGAGCAATTCGTCGAACCGGGACTCGCGCTCGAGTGCTGCGATGAGCCGTTCCAGGATCGGCAGCGTCTCATGTCCGCGCTCGATCGCCTCACGGTAGACCGCAAGAGCTTCGTTCAACTCTCCCTCATCGAGCAGCAGTTTTACAAGATTCAAGAACCCATCGGCCAGCGCCGGATCGAGTTGGATGCTCTTGCGATAGCACTCGGCAGCGCGCTCATTGTTGCCCGCGGCGCGATAGGCGGTTCCAAGATTGTTATGGAATGGCGCGACGGTCGGACGGGCGGCCACGGCCCGGCTGATCCACTGCACGGCAAGATCGTGCTTCCCCACCTGTGAGGCAATCACCCCCAAAAACTGCAAGGCTTCGATCTGTGCCGGATCGCTCGCCAGTGCCTGCCGATAGCAAACCTCCGCCTGCGCGAGCCGGCCGGCCTGATGATGGGCCTTTCCCTCCTCGAAAATCTCCCTGACGGTCTGCCGCATTGGAATGCCCCGAAAGTTACTCATTTTGCCGTCGAATTGCGAACCGGTATCGCTTCTACGCACCCGCCTCGATGAACCGCGCCGGCCACTGCAGCGCGAGATCGGGGACGAGAAAATTGCCCTTCCAACCAGGCTGCGTTCGCCGCATCACTGCGCCGGCGGCGAGATATCCGCTCCGCACGGCCCCCTCCATCGTCGCGGGCCAGCCGGTGCGCGTGTAATCGCCGGCAAGATAGACATTGGACAGTCCGTCGGCGGGAGGTTCTTGCGCGGGGCGATACCGCTCGAGCCCCGGCCGAACCGAAAACGTCGCTCGCTTCTCCACAACAATGACTCCGCGCAAAAGACGTGCGTCGCGGGCGCCCTGCAGCGTCGTGCGCACCTGCTTTTCGAAAAGTGCCAGGGATTCGTCCTTTGGTCGATCAACCCAATCGCGCGCGGCGCTGATCACCCCATGTACCGCAGCCCCCGATGCATCCTTGCGAAAGAGCCATTGCAGCGGCCCTTCGATCAGGGCCGCATGCGATGTTCGCAGCACCGGCCGATCGAACCAGAGGTGGGCCCCCAGAATCGGCACGCTTTCCAGTCGATCGAGGTGTGCAAACCGCTCGTCGCGCCGGGCCAGCTCATCCGGGATCCATTTCGGCAGCGTGTGGTGATTGATCGCCAGCACGACCGCGTCTGCCGCGAGCAACTCATCTCCCCCGAGACGAACGCCGGCGCACCGACCATCGTCGGCGAACTCCAATCCGCTCACGCGCGCACCGGTCCGCACATCGCCGCACGGCAGCCGCCCATACAGTTCGCTGAGCGGGCAGGCCGGCAGGCCGACGGGATATCCCGCCGAGTTGGCCAACAGCGAGTCGACAAAAACCTGAATCGCATACGAGCTGCTGACCGATCGCGTCTCTTCGTTGAGCGCGCTGATGAGCACCGGATCGTACAGCTTGTGAACGAGCGACGCCGGCTGGCGATGCTGCTCGAGCCATGCGCCGAACGGTAGATCATCGAGCCGCTGGCGGCCGATGCGGCCGAGCCGCATCATCGCAAGCATGGCCCGGGACAGCGCAATTCGTTCAGCCCAGGTCAGGGCGGCAAAACCAAGAAACGCCGGCCCCAGGTGGAGTGGCGCCGGCAAACCTCCGACGCCAAAAAGGTTGAAGCTCCGCCCCGTGCCGTCCAGAAAATGAATCGCCTTTCCAAAACGAATCTGATCGGCAACGCCGAGCCTTTGATAGAAATCGAGCAGGTTGGTGCAACAGCCGAGCAGCACATGCTGGCAATTATCCAGCACCTCGTCGGTGATCGGATCGATAAATGACCCTGCGCGGCCGCCGAGCGTTTTGCGTGCCTCGACCAGCGTGACATGCGCCCCCTCACCGTGCAGCGCCGCCGCGGCAGCCATTCCCGCGAGGCCGCCGCCGACCACAATGATCCGCACGCCCCGTGACACGGGCATCCTGCCCGTGTGAAGTGCGTTGGACTGAGAAGAGCCGCTGATATCAAATCCTCAGTTCGTTTCTGGTACCCCGAATCTGCCGCAAGGGAGTTCCGAGTTCTCGCGCTATCCAAAGAACCCAGGGAGCTAGCTCCCTGGGCGTTCGCGATCTTTCTAATTTGCGGCGCGGGATTCGCAAGGGTTTGCTTCACTTGGAGCGCGTCGCGCGCCATCCGATGCTCAACTTCGAGAACAGGGAGAGCGATACCCGCTCGCGCAGCACCCGCATCGGGTCGGCCTTGATCTTCCGCAGAAGCCCCCGATAGATCTCGGTCATGGCGATCAACGTCGCCCGGCTTTCGCGATCGATTCGGTCCTCCAGCGCGCGCGATTTTTCGTAATAGCTTTCCGCCCGGCGAATTTGCTCGTGCATCACCTCGGCAAAGCGCTCGCCGACATCGCCGCGCGCCAGCCCGTCTGCGGTCACTGCCGCCGCCGCCAGCTCGTCAGCCGGCAGGTACAGGCGGCCGCGGGCGGCGTCCTCCCGCAGATCGCGGAGGATATTGGTCAATTGAAACGCCAGACCCCGCTCGACGGCAAGCAACTCGGTTTCTTCGCCCCCCTCAAAGCCCCAGATGTAGATGCTTGCCAGGCCTACCGTTCCAGCGACCTGATAGCAATATTCGTAGAGCTGGTCGAATGTGGCGAACGCGACAGGATGCAAGTCCTGCCGCTGACCCTTGATAACGTCATCGAAGATGCGCGGAGGGAGCCGGTGGATCGCCGCCATTTCATAGAACGCCGGCCACACTTCGCGGCCTCGATGCCTGACGGCGGTTGATTGCCCATTCGCGTCCGGCGCCGGTTTCTGACCCGCGAGAATTGCGTGCGTCTCATTGCGCCAATGCTCCAGATCGTCTTCGCGCTGCGCGGGTGTGCGGCCGTCCTCTTCGTCGGCGATGTCATCGACCAGGCGCATGTACGCATATAAGGCGAACATCGATCTTCGCTGCAATGGGGGGAGCAAACGCAAACCGTAATAGAAGTTGCGCGCCTGTTGGCGAGTCAGTCGCTCGCAGAAATCGCGAGAACGGGCCAGTGCCTGGTCGCCATCGCCAGCCGTTTGCGGGGAAGAAGCTTCGCCAGCAGCGGCCGGGGGCCGCGCGGCGGAACGCGTGTCGGTGATCATGCCGCCGCCTTCTTGCAGAGCGAGCCAGCCAATCCAGCGCCCAACGCTGTCATCATGAGCTTGGTTTTCTGCCACCGAGACAGCGCCGGTCGGCTGGTGAGCGTGTCATATCTATTGCGGCGAATGGCGGCCAGAATCGCTTCGCCCCCCTTGCCAAACAAGGCCACGTGCTTGCGCACCTGCCAGTGCAGCTTCGGCAGAAGCTGCTGACCCTCGTCGAACATGTTCTGTGTGCGATCCACTTCTCGCCGCATGAGTTGCTCGAAACGAGCATCGAACCTTCCGGCTCGAATCTGATCCTCCGTGACGCCAAAGCGGTCCATCGACTCTCGCGGGATGTAGATGCGATTGCGGTCGAGCATGTCGCCCCGGACATCCTGCCAGAAGTTGGTCAGCTGCAGAGCCGTGCAGGTTCGGTCCGACAGCCGCTGACGTTCCTGATCGCGGTAGCCGCACATGTACAACACAAGACGTCCCACGGGATCGGCACTGCGGCGGCAATAGTCGAGCAACTCTTCAAACGTCTGATATCGGTCCACACGCTGATCCTGCTCGAACGCATCGATCAAATCGAGAAACGGGTCGACCGGAATGTCGTAGCGCTGAATCGTTTTCGACAGCGCGGCGAACAGACGGGTCGTGACGCATCCACGAAAGCATTCCTCCGTCTGATGGCGAAGCGACCGCAGCAATTCGGTGGCGCGCACGGCATCTCCCACTTCGTCAGCCATATCGTCCGCGATTCGGCAAAAGGCGTAAACGTTGCAGAAATCCTGCCGGAACTGGCGCGGCAACAGATGGGAGACTACGGAAAAGTTTTCGTAATGGGAATGCGCCAGCCGGCGAGTATACCCTTGCGCCTGCTCGACTTCAGTAGCGCCGTGCACGGGTGCCAACGCCAGAGTCAGACGTTCTTCAACCGCCCGGTTCACCGGCCGAACGATGCCTGTCCCGATGGATCGCGTCGATGAGACCGTCAATCGTTTGAAGACAATATAAACTCCGTGGTCATTCAGCAAGGATGCCGCCGCGCCACCACGCCATGGCTGCAGCCGTACTTTTTTTGGCAACCCAGTTAGTAGAGCATCTTCACTTGGAGCGTAGCGGCCGAAATGCGCGGAGCCGCGGATGTACATCCGCGGCTTCGACCATCAAGCGATACACGTCAGGTGAAAACGCTCCAGCCCCCCGGCATCGCCGTACCAGCCGCGAACCGATGCCAACGTGTTTCCCACCTACCTGCCGACAGCGCGCGGCTTCTGAACGAATTTTTTTTACAAAATAGCCAAGATTTTACTTGTGATCCGCGCCGGTCGATGTGCATAATGTTCGCGTCGTCGTCATCAATGACGGGGACAAACGCCAGATCCGCGAGCAGGTCTAACAGGATCGCGGCATGCGATCCACCGGCTCAGTGATACGCTGGCGTTTTTTTTGCATTTCGTTCGCCCCAGTTCGGCTAATCGAAACCGATTCGAAGCCCCCGCAATCTACTGGCCGCTGGCAGTCCGAGCCATCGGTCGTCTCGCTCAAGGGCTCTGTGCGACAAAGGGCGTCGGTGCGCGTATAGTTAAGTGTCGTGCATAACTGACTTTCCCTGATAAATTTGCAGCTTTCTGTTAACTGTATATAATGGCGGCCATCATGGCGATTCGAGAGAAAACGAGGCATGGACAGACTCATCGCGGGAACCCCCCGCATCCCCACCGGGAAATCCACCGCGCAAAGACTGCGCCCCGCGCGAAATCGCCGGAGCTTACTAAGCCGCCGGCGAGCGGTATCAACAACTTCCACAAGGCGTTGCGCTTCCTCTCGTCGCTCAATGACTTCGAGCGTCTCCGCATCGTCCGATACACCACACAGAACTTTGATCTGGAGCGTATGCGCACGCTCCTTAAGAAGTTAGGTAATCCGCAGGACAAATTTCGCTCGGTGCATGTGGCAGGTACAAAGGGAAAAGGCAGTACCTGTGCGATGATCGCATCGATGCTGCAGGCCTGCGACCACAAAACCGGACTCTATACCAGTCCCCATCTGGTCGACATCCGCGAGCGGATCGTTGTCAATGGACACATGATTTCCCACGCGGATTTCACTCGCTTGGTGCGGCAAATCGCGCCCATTGTCGAGCGGATGAAGCCGACGCCAACGTATTTCGATGTTCTGACGGCAATTGCGTTCGCTTACTTTGCGGAGCAGGGCGTCGAAATCGCTGTGGTTGAAACCGGGTTGGGAGGACGCCTCGACAGCACCAACGTGATTAAGCCGGAAGTCACGGCCATCACCAGCATCAGCAAAGACCACATGGGCCAGCTCGGCACAACGCTGGATCGCATTGCCGAGGAGAAGGCCGGCATCTTCAAGCCTGGCATCCCCGCCCTGACGGTTTTGCAGCCGCCGGAAGTGGAGGCAACTTTCAAGCGAATTGCCGAGCGCGTCGGAGCGCCTTTCGAAATTGCCGGGAAAAATATCGAATTCAGCTACCGCTTCGAGTCCAGCCGGATGCTCGGGCCCCACAACCGGGTCTGTTTGACAACTCCCAGCAGCAAGTTCGAGCACCTGGCTGTGCCGCTTATGGGCGAGCATCAGGCCATCAATTGCGGCCTCGCCTTGAGCGTGATTGACCGCCTCAAGGCCCGAGGAATCACCATCAACGACGCCAAGGCGATGGAAGGTCTCGCCCGCACATCACTCCCCGGACGGATGGAGATGGTCTCCACCACGCCGAGGATCATTGTGGACGGCGCGCACAACGCCGCCAGCCTGGATGCGATGATGCGCGCTATCGGCCAGTACATTCCGTACGACTCGATGGTCGTCATCTTCGGCTGTTGCGCCGACAAGGACGTCCCTGGGATGCTGGAGCGAATCACCAGCGGAGCCGACAAGGTCATCTTTACCCCTGTCGACAACATCCGCTCGTCCGACCCCAGCGAGCTTGCCGCCCGCTACGTCGAGCTGTACGGGAAAATGGCCCAGGTCGCCTCCACGCTGGAGGAAGCGCTGGGCATTGCCTACCGTGCGGTAACCAAGGAAGACCTGATTTGCATCACCGGCAGCTTCTACCTGGTGGGCACTGCGAAGAAGTACTTCGCCGCCAAGGCCGCGGCGGGGATGTCGAGCTGAGCAAAAGGGTTCAGGGTTCTTCGCTTCAGAATGCCTTCCCTCGCCGATCACGACATTGAAACCCTGCGTGTCGAACTGCGCGCGGCTGGGTTTCCAGAGTCGCACGCTCCCCGCATTCTTCGATCTTTCTACGCCTGCGGCGGATCGCTGGAAAAGTTGCCGGAGCAAGTCGGGCCGCGGCTCGCGGATTGGCTGCGCCAGCGGGAGCCAGCGCCCGCCACGCGTTTGCTGACACGCCATCAAAGCGGCGACGGGACGGTCAAGCTCCTGCTTGCCCTTCGCGGGGGAAATTCGATCGAAACCGTCCTGATGCCCGCGCATCGCCCGGGCCGAGCTGCCGGCTGCGTCTCCTCCCAGATTGGCTGCGCAATGGGCTGCACCTTCTGCGCCAGCACCCGCGGCGGACTCGATCGGAATCTGCATTGTGGCGAAATCGTCGAGCAGTTCCTCCATCTCCAGCGAGAAGCTGCCGCGATCGATCGCCGGCTCACGTCGCTGGTCTTCATGGGGATGGGGGAGCCGATGCATAATCTCGATAACGTCATCGCCGCCATCCGCAGAATCGCCGATCCGGATCTGGGCGGCCTCGGCTGGCGGCAGATCACCGTCTCCACCGTTGGCATCGTTCCGGGCATCGATGCCTTGGCGGACGCCGATCTCAACGTCCATCTGGCTCTGTCGCTGCACGCGGCCGACGACGAAACGCGCGGCCGAATCGTTCCCGTCAACCAGCGCTATCCCGTTGCCGACATCATGGCCGCGGCCCGGCGGTTCGCCGACCGCACCCGACGGGTGCCGACGATTGAGTATTGCATGCTCGCGGAGGTCAACGATTCTGCCGTTCACGCAGAACGGCTGGCGCGGCTAATGGCCGGATTTCGGGCGCATGTGAACCTGATCCCATACAACACGATCACCGGCGCCCCCTACCGCACGCCTGATTCTGAGACAATTGCCGCGTTTGTGCGCCGCCTGCGCGATGCCAAGGTGGTCGTTCACGTGCGTGAAACTCGCGGCGACCCGATTGACGCTGCGTGCGGGCAACTTCGGCAACTGCAGAGCATTGGGTAGGGGGTCGGCCGGAAATGCGACTTCGCGCCAGGGAAAACCACAGGGAGCGAGCTCCCTGGGCTTTGGGGTGCATATGATACCGCTGCGTACCGTTTGGATTCAGGCCGCCATAGCGGCTACAGTTGACCGATGCCCTCCGACGAGCTGAAACACTGGGTCTCCGGATTTGGGCTCGACGCCTTTCTTTGCACGCACGTCGCTGGCGTTCTCTCGCTGCTCCCCGGCGAGGTGCGCCACGACCTGATTTCAGATCCGAGCTTCATGCTGGCCGATTATGAGCCCGGGTTCGTCGCCCACATCCCCGTCGGCCTGCCCACCCGCAATCGCGCTTCGCGCTCGGTCGTGCTCAAACGGACGCTCCGCCGCCGGCCCGAAGCGTTTGTAAAGTACGTCATCGCCCACGAATTGGCCCACGCCCACCTTCGTAACGGAGGCCGCTGGCCTGGGGACGATCCCGAATTTGCGGCCGACGCCCTCGCCGCCGCCTGGGGATTCCCGCGGCCGTATTGATGTTTCCCGGCAAACCCGCGCACATCGTTCGCAATCCTGTTGCTTCTCGCGCTCGCTTTGCCAAGGAACGATGAACTGCGTATATATACGAAAGACAGTCTGTTCCTGCGACCGAGGTGTTGGATGTCTGAGATTATTCAGGGTGAATGGGACGATCTGGTGGCCCGCCACGATCTTCACGGCCGAACTGTCCGCATCATCGTTCTCGACGCGGATCACGATAATCCATGGCTTAGGTCGCTTCGGGCCTGGGCCGACAGCCATGAGACCTTATCGCACCCTGTGGATGACAGCCGTGAAAGTGCGTACTCGGGAACGATTGATGATCCTCGTTGACACCGATATCCCCCTCCGAATTGCCCAGACCGGTCATCCACATCGACAGCCAGCACTTGACGCCCTCCGACTCCTCACCGTGCGAGACCAAGAGCGCTTCGCCATTGCACCGCAAAGCCTTTATGAAATGTACGTCGTCTGTAGTCGCCCGGCCGTGGCGAATGGCTTTGGCTACACACCACAACGGGCATATGCCGAGATAGCCGCGACCCGTGCACTCTTTGAGATTCTCCCTGAGACCGCTCAGGTCTATCCCACGTGGGAGGGACTCATTGCCAAACATGCCGTGCAGGGAAAGCAAGCACATGACACCCGCCTCGTGGCGCTGATGGTCCATCATCGCGTCCCAAAACTCCTTACATTCAATGACGCGGACTTTCGCCGTTTCTCCGAAATCGAAGCGGTTAACCCATTTGATCTGTTGGCCATTCCTCGCCTTTGACGAGAAATTGGGACAGAAATACGCAAAAAACGGCAGCCAATTCAGCGCTGTGAGCGATCAGAAACGAGACACGGCGCAAGCTCACTCCGCATCGGCTTCGAACTTCGACACGTCGGCGGTTAAGGCGGTGCCGTCATCGGTGGCGGTCACGATATCGGCGGCCAAGATGCCCTTTTCGGTCGCGGTATCGTTTTGCGTGCCCGAATCGGTGGCGTTGGCGGCGGCGATGTCAGTGAGATCCGCGTCTTCGAGAGTTTGAGCCGACACATACGCCGCTTGCAGTGTGGCTACGTTCACCGATGTGTCGCTGGTCAGAGTTGAGATGTCCACTGTCAGATCCGCCTCGAGGTCCGCGTTGCCGGGGTGGGCGGAGAGTTTTCTCAGGTCGCTGATGACTTTCATGTAGTCCTTGCTTACGACCTTCCCCAGGAGTGCCGCATCCTTCTTAACACTCATGGCGCCGCTGGTTTCGTCATGTTTGAGCGTGGTCAACCGCGCCTGGTCTGCGGTCAGTGTATGGAGGCGCTTCAGATCCGCGCTCAAAGCGGCGTTTTCGGTTTTGACCGAAGCGGCGAAACTCGCCGCATGCGCCTTAATCGCAGCGTCCTCGGCCTTGATCGCCATTCCATCTGCCAAAACCGCCCCCGAAACCGAGAACAACCGGCGCGATTCCAAATCTTCGATATGCTGCGACATGATAATCTGGTCCTTTGTTGTAAAGCCTGCTTATAGCTCATTTGGAAGACTAGCGATCTGATGGACTTCTGAAAAGCGGCAAAGTATTTCGCTTTTTTTCATTGCGCCGGGGGAGTTGAGACTGCTGTTGCTCGAGCTCGCCGGCGCAAAAACCGCGTATCAATCCCCCTGCAGCCCCTGCAGCCCTTTTGTTGGATGATTTTTTGCGCGGTTCCACCATATAAGCGACGCGGGCTCTTCCCATGACTGTGCAAGCTGCCAACATCGTCACCGATCTTTCGCGCAGAGGCGCGGGTGTGCTGCTGCACGTTACGTCATTACCGGGTCGTTTTGGGATTGGCGATCTGGGCCCAGCCGCTCATCAGTGGATCGACATACTGGCCGAAGCGGGGCAAGGATGGTGGCAAATGCTGCCGTTGGGACCAATCGGTGCGACCACCTCACCGTACCAATGCCTCTCCTCATTCGCGGGCAATCCGCTGCTGATCAGTCCGGATCAGCTCGTTGCCGATGGGCTTCTGGCAGAATCCGATGTGGCTAAATTCACGTTGCCGCCCCGGAAAGTGAATTTCCAACGGGTCATCGCCAACAAGCGGGCGTTGCTGGCAATGGCATTTGAGCGATTCCGGCAACGCTACCGCCAACGGTTCTCCGATGATCTTCACCAATTCGAGACGCGTGAATCGGGGTGGTTATCGGACTTCGCCCTGTTCATGGCACTGCGCGAGGCCTATGCGTTCAAGCCGTGGTCGCAATGGTCCCAGCCGGTCTTGCGTCGAAATCCGGCTGCGCTGCGCGAAGCGCGCAGGCAGCTCGCCGAGGCAATCGAACTGCAAACGTTCGCCCAATTCATTTTTGCCCGCCAGCTTCAATCCCTGCGCACCCACGCCCGCACGGCCGGCGTAGCGCTCATCGGCGATCTGCCGATTTTCGTGTCGCCCGAGTCGGCGGACGTGTGGACAAACCCCAAGCTGTTCCAGCTTGATCGGCGTCTTCAGCCTCGTGCCGTGGCGGGCGTGCCGCCGGATGAGTTCTCTCCCCAGGGGCAGCTCTGGGGAAATCCGCTTTATAACTGGAATGAGATCGCCAAGGATGGATATGCCTGGTGGAAAGCGCGGCTGGGAGCCGCGCTGAAGCAAGCCGACTTCGTCCGAATCGATCACTTCCGCGGGCTTGCATCCTATTGGAGCATTCGCACCCCGTGCGCCACAGCCGAAAATGGGCGCTGGGTTGCCGCGCCCGGCGCGAAAGCACTTCGCGCCCTGACTGGCGGGAAACGATCGCTTCCGCTCCTCGTGGAAGATCTTGGACTGATCACTCCCGAGATCGAGCGGCTGCGCGACGATTTCAACCTGCCGGGAATGCGCGTCCTGCAATTCGGCTTTCCGCCCAACCCAGGCAATCCGCACGTGCCCCACAACTATATTCGTCACTGCTTCGCCTACACCGGCACCCACGATAATGACACCAGCGCCGGCTGGTACAATTCGCTGTCGCCCGCGAACAGACGGCAGGTGCAGCAGTACGCCCCGAATCCACTTTGGAACACCGCTCCCGCCTGGGCAATGATCCGCATTCTCTGGGCATCGCACGCCGGTCAGGTCATCGTTCCGCTGCAGGACCTTCTCAATTTGGGAAGTGCGTCGCGCATGAATACTCCCGGCACACATGAGAAGAACTGGCAGTGGCGGTGCCTCGATTTCGCTGAGTGCAGAGAACCCATGGCGCGTCTTGCAAGTTTGACCGACTTGTACGAACGGCGCGCTGCGCTATAGGGTAGAGGACGAGCATCGACGCAACGACGTGCCCGGGCAATCTATGGATCATCCAGTCACTCTGTTCGGCACGGCGTTCGCCGGCTTCTTTGCGATCATGAACCCCATCGCAAACACGCCGATTTTCCTCGGACTCACGGAGGAAATGGACGAACGAACTACGCGTAGTGTCGCGTTCCGCTCGATCCTCATCGCCTTTCTGATCGTCGCGGCGTTCTGCGCCGGCGGGAATTTCCTCCTCCATTTTTTCGGAATCACATTGTCGAGTTTCCGGATTGCCGGCGGCCTACTCGTCGCTCTCGTAGGATATCACCTGCTCCAGGGCGGCCACTCGCCGGTGCAGAAATCCAAAGAGATCGACGTGGGAAAGAGCGACGATGATGCGATGAGCATGGCCGTCTCTCCGCTGGGGATGCCGTTGCTCGCCGGTCCGGGCACCATTGTGACAGGAATGAACTTCGCCGCCGGCGGCTCGCCACAGCGCCTGTGCATCGTACTCGCCGCGTTCATTGTGATCTGCGTGCTCACCTACATTTGCTTCGTCAGCGGCCACGAAATGACCCGCTTCCTCGGCAAAAGCATGGTGATGGTCGTGAGTCGGCTGATGGGTTTGATTCTCGCCGTGATCGGCACGCAAATGGTCATTGAGGGAATTTTGGGGGTAGTGAAAGGAGCGGGGAGTTGAGGATGGAAAAGAAGCCGCGGATGTACATCCGCGGCTACGGCAAGGCAACGTCATTCTCTCGTCCCCGGGCGGACGGATCACGCCGGGACGATCGTTCAAACGCCGTAATAGGTTCGCGCCTTGGTCCGCAGATGGCGCATCAGCGGCTCCGAGGAGAGAGGCTTGCCGGTGACGTGTTGGACCAGTTGCGGGCCGGTGAAGCGTTTTCCGTGGCGATGGATTTTTTCTCGCAGCCAGGCAAGCAGCGGCGCGAATTGGCCGGCCGCGAATTGAGCGTGGAGGTCGC
>Ga0302325_10003643_pt1 | contig 36157 bp, 27 predicted proteins | sample Palsa_T0_2_FD_201948 | JGI IMG/M metagenome (GOLD analysis project Ga0302325, IMG submission 201948) | Peat permafrost microbial communities from Stordalen Mire near Abisko, Sweden - Palsa_T0_2 | ecosystem: Environmental > Terrestrial > Soil > Palsa > Peat permafrost | place: Sweden: Abisko...
TTGGAAGGTAAGCGGATTTTCATCGATTTTCGTCACGATCAGATCGATATCGCCTATTCGAAGAACGAGAGATCAGGGCGCGGCTTCATCAGCATTCCGTTTTTTTCGATGCGCGGCACGCTGGTGGTGGTCAATGCCACCGTGAACCACATACAGGTCAAGGCCATCATCGACACGGGCGGCCAGGCAACCATCGCCAATATGGCGCTCAAGGAAGCGCTGACCCGAAGCTCGCCGTACGTTAGAGGAAAACCGGATTCCATCATCGGAGCAACCAAGGACGTGCAAAACGGCATACTGATGGATGCGCCCGCGATCGAACTCGGCAGCATCCAGATTCAAGATCCTGGCGTCACTTTCGCCGACATGTACATTTTCAAGCAATGGAAACTCACCAACGAGCCGGCGATACTGATCGGCATGGACACTCTTGGGCTGCTCGACACGTTGATCATCGACTACCGGCGTCACGAGCTGCAACTCCGTATGATGCACGCGGGTTAACTCTCGGGAACGATGGCATGGAAAATTTGAACAAGCCGGTGATCGGAGTAGCGGCGCTGGTGGTCGTGCTCGCCGTGGCCGGATGGTTCTACCTGCGGCACCGTACCGCCGCCGTGGCGCCGGCGCCCGCGCCGACGCCGAGCGAAGTCGTCCAGACGCCCCCTGAGACCACCGCGATCCAGCACCCATTGCCGCCGCCGGCCGACGCCGCCGTGTCAGGCCCGGTCCCTGCTTTGGCGGACAGCGACCCCGCGTTTCGCGATGCGCTCACGCAACTGGCCGGAGCCGACGCCGTCAGCAGCTATCTTCGGCCCGACGCGATCATTCGCAATCTGGTCGTCACGGTCGACAATTTGCCGCGCCAGAAACTCGCCGTCGAAAAGCGCCCGATCAATGGCACCGCCGGGACATTCCTCGCCAACGGCGATGAATTGCACGCCACCTTGGATCGCCGCAATTTCGACCGTTACAAACCGTTGGTGAGGGTGATCAGCAGCCTGGACATGGCGAAGGTTGCGCAGTTGTACACGCACTTCTATCCTTTGTTCCAGGAGGCATATCAAAATCTCGGCTACCCGAACGGATACTTCAACGATCGGCTGGTTCAGGTGATCGACGTGCTGCTGGCGGCGCCGCAGCCGAGCGGTCCGATCGAACTGGTACAGCCGAATGTCATGTATACCTTCGCCGATCCCGCGCTCGAGGCGCGTCCCGCGGGACAGAAGCTGCTGATGCGCATGGGACCCGACAATGCGGCGGCGATCAAGGCGAAGCTGATGGAATTGCGCGCCCTGATCACCGCGGCGCCGCCGAAACACTAGTTCGATCGCCCAAAAAAAGCGGGGGAGAAGTATGTCGACCACGATTGCCGATGTGGACCATATCGGCGCGGAAAAGAAGAACCACTGGCTCACCGTCGGCGGCGCGTCGCTCGGCACCGTGTTCGAATGGTACGATTTCTATCTGTACGGACTGCTGGCCAGCGTCATCAGTGCGCAGTTCTTCTCCGGGGTCAACGAAGTCACCGGCTTCATCTTTGCGTTGGCGGCATTCGCGGCGGGCTTTGCGGTGCGCCCGTTCGGCGCGCTGGTGTTCGGCAGACTCGGCGATCTCGTCGGCCGCAAACATACCTTTCTGATCACCATGGGCATCATGGGCGGTTCCACGTTTGCCGTGGGCCTGCTGCCGAGCTATGCGAGCGCCGGCGTGTTCGCGCCCGTCATGCTGCTGACCTTCAGGCTGCTGCAGGGTTTGGCGCTGGGCGGAGAGTACGGGGGCGCCGCGACCTATGTTGCCGAGAATGCGCCTCCGGGTAAACGCGGCTTGTTCACGAGTTATATTCAGACGACCGCGACCTTGGGGTTGTTCGGCGCACTGCTGGTGGTGATCGGCACGCGCGTCGGCCTCGGCGAGGATGCGTTCAAGGTTTGGGGCTGGCGCATTCCATTCTTGCTTTCCGTGATCTTGTTGGCCGTGTCGATGTGGATTCGCGCGCGTCTGGCGGAGAGCCCGGTCTTCACCAGGATGAAGGCGCAGGGTACGACGTCTAAGGCGCCGCTCTCTGAAGCGTTCGGCCGTTGGTCCAATTTGAAGATCGTGATCGTGTGTCTGGTGGGCGCGGTCATGGGTGAAGCAGTCATTTGGTATACAGGGCAGTTTTACGCATTGTTCTTTCTGGAGCGCACCCTGAAAGTCGATGGTGCCACTACCAACATTTTGACGGCGATCGCTTTGCTGCTCGGTACGCCCGCCTTCGTGCTGTTTGGGTGGCTCTCGGACAAGATCGGGCGCAAGCCGATCATTCTCACCGGGTGCCTGCTCGCGGTGGTGAGCTACTTTCCTCTGTTCCACGCGTTGACGCGCTACGCTAATCCCGCGCTCTACGCGGCGCAAAGCATGGCGCCGGTCACCGTGATCGCGGATCCCAAGAGCTGTTCGTTTCAGTTCGATCCCGTCGGCAAGAACGCCTTCGATTCGACGTCCTGCGATATCGCCAAGAGCTTTCTGGCCAAGGCCAGCGTTTCCTATGGACGAGAAGATGCGCCGCCAGGCGCTGTGGCGCAGATTCGCAGCGGCAGCGCGATTTTTACCGCTCCGGATCCCAACGTTTTGACGGGTAGTGAGCGCAAGAGCGCCATCGCGGCTTTCCAAAAGCAGGTCAAGAGCGCGCTGAGTGCGGCCGGCTATCCGGACAAGGCGAACGCGGAGGCCATCAATAAACCCATGGTGGTGTTGGTGCTGTTGGTGTTGGTGTTGTTCGTGACCATGGTGTACGCGCCGCTCGCGGCGCTGCTGGTCGAACTGTTTCCGGCGCGCATACGCTATAGCGCCATGTCCTTGCCGTATCACATCGGCAATGGCTGGTTCGGCGGATTTTTGCCCACCACCGCCTTCGCCATGGTGGCTGCCACCGGCGATATCTACTACGGGCTGTGGTATCCGATCGTGGTGGCCGGGGTCACGTTGATCGTCGGATTCATTGCACTGCCCGAGACCTTCAGGCGCAACATCGATAGCTGAGCGGTGGTCGAGGTTACATTCCCTTCACGCAGGTAGGCGATGCCGGAACTGTGACGTTATATGTTTATAGACGGCGTGACTTAAGTCTACGCTGACTTTTAACCCCTATAACGTGGCGGAAAACACATGAAGAATTCGTTTCCAAGATTGGCACCCGGAACCGTTGCCTTGGGATTAGGGCTCGCGGCGTTGAGCCTTTTGGGAGGTTGCGTCGTACGTGTCGCTGCCCCGCCGCCCCCGCCACCGCCACCCCCGCGCGTGGTGTACACGCCGCCGCCGCCACCCCCGCCTGCTGCGGAACCAGCGGTCGATGTGGAAGTGCATGCCACCGAGGCACCGCCTCCCTTGCCTGATTACGACCAGCCGCCGCCTCCCGATGACGGCTACCTGTGGACGCCCGGCTACTGGGCTTGGGGCGCCGGCGGCTATTACTGGATACCCGGCACCTGGGTGCAGCCGCCGCGAGTCGGCGTGCTGTGGACGCCTGGCTACTGGGGCTTCGTCGGCGGTGTTTACGCCTTTCATGTGGGTTATTGGGGCCCCCACGTCGGGTTCTACGGCGGTGTCAATTACGGTTTCGGCTACGTCGGCGTCGGCTTTGCCGGCGGCCGCTGGGTCGGCAATTCGTTTGCCTACAACCGCTCGGTCACCAACATCACCAACGTGACCGTCATACACAATACCTACAACGAGACCGTCGTGAACAATGTCTCGGTCAACAACCGGGTGAGCTTCAACGGCGGAGCGGGCGGAATCGCCGCACAGCCGACGGCGCAGGAGCGGGCGGCCGCCGCCGAGCCGCATGTGGCTCCCACGCCGATGCAGCGGCAGCATGTCCAGGAAGCCTTGCGGAATCCTGCATTGGCGGCCAAGGCCAATGGCGGCCACCCGCCGATCGCGGCGACGCCCCGGCCGGCAGCCTTCAACGCACCCGGAGTCGTCGGTGCGCGTGGCGCTCCGCCGGTCGCACAGTCTCATGCGCCCGGCACCCCGCCGGCCTCCCAAACCCACACGCCCGGTGCGCCCGGCGCTCCCGGTGGACGTCCGCCCGCCGCGGGCCAGCTGAATGCAGCCCGGCCGAACGGCGCTGCACCGAACGTTGCTGCCAATGGCGCGCATCCCGCAACAGTCACGACTGCAAAGGCTCCGCCGAAGAAGACGCCGCCCGCGAAGCCGAAGCCCGCAGAGCAAAAGCGCGAAGAGGGCAACCGCTGATCCACGCCAATGACCCGGGCGCGACTGCACTCAGTCAAGTGCAGTCGCGGCCACGGGGAGCCCTGAGACTGGTCCCTAGTTCGAGCCCTCCACCACCGGCAACTCGATGAAGCTCGCGCTCGGGCCGGCGTCGAAGACCTTGATGGTCGCTTTCTTGTAATCGGCAGGCTTCGCGAAAAAGATGTTGTCCACATACGTCTGCGGATTGCGGTCATACAGAGGAAACCAGCTGGACTGCACCTGAACCATGATCTTATGTCCCGGCAGAAAGACATGATTGCTGGTCGGCAGGGCGAAGCGGTAGGTCTGTTTTTGGTCCGGGGGTATGGCCTGAGGATTGCTCAGGGAATTGCGGTAGCGGCCGCGGAAAATATCGGCCGCCACCATCAACTGATAGCCGCCCATCTTAGGTTGCCGGCCGACCTGGTCCGGATAGACGTCGATCAGCTTGACCACGAAATCGCCGTCGCTGCCGCTGGTGGCTGCGATCAGGTTCGCGATGGGTTCGCCGCTGATCCTGAGGGGCGCCGACAGCGCCGGCGTCGAGAAGCTCAGCACGTCGGTGCGCGAGGCGACATCGCGTTGATCGCTGACCAGCCATGTTTGCCAATCGGATTGTCCTTGCGGGCCATCGACATGAACGGGGCGAGGTATGAAAGGAACCGGCTTGGCGGGATCGGACACATAAGCATCGAAGTCCGAACTGCCGCGCGGAAGCGCAACGCCGTTCGCTGGCGTGCCGAACCCTAAGCCGCCGCCGGTGCGCAGATACAGACGCTGCGATGCGATACTGCAGCCGGCTTCCTGGCAACTGGGCCAGGTTTTCAAAGGCACCCAACGGTTCACACCGGTTTCGAACGCGGTCACGGGTGCCACGGCGAGCGGCGGAGCTTCATCCTTCAAATAGTGATCGAGGAACGGCCGCAATATCCGCTTTCGGAAGTATTCGGCCGTATCGCTGCCGAAGCGAATGGCCCCGATCGCACTGCCGTCGAGGCGCTGTTGATGGTGAAACCACGGGCCGATCACCAAGAACAAATTCGGGTTGTCGCCTTGCTGCGCCTTGAGCGCCCGGTACAGGGCCATGTTGCCGTAGATGTCTTCCTGATCCCAAAGGCTGTGCACCAGCATGGTGGGCACCGTAATGCCTTGCTTCGCCAGAATCTTGTCGAGCGCCTGGTCCTGCCAGAATTCGTCGTATGCTGGGTGGCTCATGAGCTTGCCGGCGAATCCAACCTGCTCCAAACCATGTAGTTTGGCCATCTCGCCCGCCGAGCCGACGGACAGCCAGGTGTCGTAATCGTCGTAATGATCGGACCACCAGCCGACGTCGCTGCCGCGCGTGGCTTCTTGATCATGCGCATAGATCAGGCTGTCCTGCCTGAAGGCACCATTGTGAAACCAGTCGTCGCCGCGCCAGCCATCGACCATGGCATTGATCGGTACCGCCGCGCGCAGCGCGGGATGGGGGTTCACGAGGGCCATCAACGAGGTGAATCCATCATAGGAAATGCCGAGGATTCCGACTTTCCCGTTGGATTCGGCAACGTTCTTCACCAGCCAGTCGATGGTGTCGTAGGTATCGGTGGAATGATCGACGTTGGTGGGATTGAGCGGCCCATGCAGCGGCCGCGTCATGACGTAATCGCCCTCCGAGCCGTGCTTGCCGCGCACGTCCTGGACCACGCGTATGTAGCCGCCGTTCAGCACGGCGTCATCGGCAACGTCGGAGTCGGCGATCACCTCCGACAGGTGCGCGCTGGCGTGGGCGGCGATGCGTGAGGTGGCGCCGTACGGCGTACGGCTCAGCAACATCGGAGCGCGATGGGCGCCGCGGGGAATCAAAATGAGCGTCTTCAGCTTGACGCCGTCGCGCATGGGAATCATGACCTCGCGTTCGACGTAGTCGAAGGTTTCGACTCGCGGCACGAAAGCCGCGGGAGATTCGCTGGGCAGGGTCTGGGCGGCGGCGGCCGCGGCAAGCAGGGCAGGCAGCAGCATCGACGCCAGCCGCCGAAAGTATGGGGACATCATGGGCTCCAGGGGACATATTCTCAGGCGCACGGAGTTTGCGATATCAGCCCGCAGCCCGCAACGGCAGTCGAGGGATGCTCGCGGCATGTCATAAGGGCCGGCAAACGTGACCGCGTTGGCCATCCCCCGCAAACCCTCGGGGCTTGCCGGGCCCTCGCCTTGCGGTGCAGGCCGCCAGGGGGCATGATCCTAGGCAGGACGACCGCGGGGGCGCGGGCTGGTGAGTATTGGAGGGGAACAAATGAGTTCATTGTCTTTCACGGTTGCCGATGGCGTAGCGACACTCACGCTGCAGCGCTCTGCGACCAGCAATGCCATCGACATCAACGTCATCCGATCCATTCATCTGGCGCTCGACCAAATTCAAAAAGGCGAAGGCGGCGCGAAGGCGGTGGTGCTCACCGGCAGCAACGATGTATTTTGCAGCGGCCTGGATTTGCACTCGGTCGATCTCAAGACCCAGGAGGCCCGGCAACGTGCTCACTTCGAGATGCGCCGCTTCATGGACCCTTTGATTCTGCGCCTCAGCGGCTTTCGCTTTCCCATCGTGGCGGCCGTCAACGGTGCCGCGGTGGGGGCCGGCATGAGCCTGGCATTGGCCAGCGACATCATCATCGCCGCTGAAAACGCTTACTTCCTGCCGTCGTTCGCGCGTTTGGGCCTCGTGCCGGATGCCGGCATCACGTTTCACCTGGCACGCCGCATCGGCGCCGGACGCTCGTTGTCATCGTTGATGCTGGCGGAAAAGATTTGCGCGAAGACCGCGCTCGATTGGGGTCTTGCGTACGCGGTGGTGCCGAGGGGTGAAGTCGTCAGCCGGGCGCAAGCCGTGGCGCATCGGCTTGCCACGGGGCCGTGCGCGGTTCTCGGCCAGATACGCTCCTTGCACGCTTCGACGTTCGACAACTCCTTGCAGGAGCAGTTGCGGGCTGAACGCAGCGCACAGGAAATGACTCTCGAGACGCATGACTGCGTCGAGGGTGTGCGCGCATTCTTCGAGAAGCGCGAGCCGAACTTCTCCGAGCACTAGGCTCTCGCCCTCAGCTCTGGCGCGCGGGCTTGGCGGTGATCGCGATGCGGATCGGCGCGAGAGGCGCTCGATCATCGAAGGGTTGGGTCTTCGGGTCGGACGGTACGCCGAGTTCTCGCCATAGCGCGTCGAGATCCGTCGGCATCGCGGTCGTCTTTTCGCGTTGATACAAGTCTTCGAGCACATGCGTTCCAGTGGCGGCGTCGCCCAGGCGCAACACCGAGTCAATGTCGCGTTCATTTGCGTAGCCGCCCGTGTCCCGCAAGATGGCTTGGAGTGCGGATTGCAAACCCAAGCGGTTGGAGGTTTGCCGGCGCAAGGCGATGTCTGCCTGCAGGCAGAACAGCGCTCCACCCCAATAAGTGCGCCCCCAGGTCCGCGTTTGGTCCATGCCACCCTCGCCGCTGCGCGGCTGGCCCATGGGCATGGAATGACGGTCCTCCGCCCAGACATCCGCGACGTCGCGGTTGCCTGCCTGCGCACGCGCCACGCCCTCCACGTAGGTTGCCAATCCTTCGGCCAGCCAGTTGTGCGTGTCGCCGATCTCAGGAAGCGCCAGATGCACCATCTCGTGCACCAGGACCCAGTCTTGCCGCAAACTCGCCGCGGAAGAATCGCGCCCAACGCGAATTTGAATCATGAGACCCGACTCGTTGGTGGTTCGGCCGCCGCCCACACCGTCGCCATCCATGCCGCGTACCTTCAGCAGCACCAGGTTCGCCGGAAAGCGTCCGTAGTAGTCCGCGACGATGCGCGCGGAGCGGTCAATCCACTCGTGCAGCAACGCTTTTTGCGCGGCCGTTTCCGCATCCGCGAACACAACGCACAGCGTTGCAGCCTCGATCTTCGAGCTCGACGCCTCGATCTTCAGGGTCTCATCGGCCGGTTGCGGGCAATCGGCCGCGGCCGCGGGCCGGCACAGCGCCCATGCCAGCCCCAAGGACAATATCAGGACAACTTTCATGTCGGCGGCGCGGGCCATGCATTGAGCAACCGCGACCCGCTGAGATGCGGGCTGCCGGCGACGAAAAATCTCAAGCGTTCATCCGCCGCCTTGGTGAGTCCGATGCGAACGCTGGTGCCGATATCACCCACCTCGTGTTCATCGCGGCCGATCCACAGCCGCGGCCCGGTGAAAAGATCCAGGCCGTCATGGCGCAGATCCACCTGCATCGCGGCGGCGAGACGACCGGGACCGCGCGCCAGGTCGGCAGGCCGAACATGTTCGCGGCCGCGGCGCATCCGCTCGATTCCCGTCAGCGGCTGCAGAGCGCGCAGCAATACCCCCGATCCGACGTCGGCCACTTCGCTCGATACGTTCAACATGTAGGAAGTTCCGTAGCACAAGTAAACATAGGCGTGGCCGTGCTCGAGGAACAACGAGCGATTTCGCGCAGTCTTGCCGTTGAAACCGTGACAAGCCGGCTCTCTCTGCAGGTAGGCTTCGGTTTCGACAATCCTTCCCGACACCTGCGCACCGCGTACCTGCGACACCAACACTTTGCCGAGCAGCCAACCCGCCAGTGCTATCGTGTCGCGCGGCACGCTCACGCGGGCGATGCGTTCGACCGCCGGCTGGGTGATAACCTGCGCAAACATACGGAGAATTTTACCATCGATAGTTCCTCGAAAGCGGCGGTCCGTCCTTCGTTGGCGGTGTCCGTCGCCATCTTGCTGGTTTCGATGGTCTGCTTCCAGGCCGGCGCCGCGTTGGCCAAAGGGCTGTTTCCGGCGGTGGGGGCCTCCGGCGCAACTGCGCTGCGCACCGGCCTGGGCTCTTTGATGCTGATTGCCTTCTGGCGTCCGTGGCGCCTGCGCTGCACGTGGCGCGAAGCACGGATCATCGTCATTTACGGAGTGTCGATGGGCTGGATGAATTTCTGCTTCTATCTGTCGCTCAAGACGATTCCGCTCGGCATCGCGGTGGCGCTCGAATTCACCGGGCCCCTGGCGGTCGCGGTGGCCGCATCGCGGCGGCCCGTGGATTTTCTCTGGATCGCCATGGCCGTCGCCGGCCTGTTGGCGTTGTTGCCGCTGCATGCAGGAGCGCAGCCCCTGAACTATGGCGGACTTGCACTTGCGCTCGGCGCGGGAGCCTGTTGGGCGATGTATATCGTGTTCGGCCGCAGAGCCGGGGCCGCGCACGGCGCGCAGACCACCGCGCTCGGCATGTTGGTAGGGGCGCTCATGATCGTGCCGATCGGTTTGGCGGAAAACGGCGCACACTTATTCTCGGCATCGGTGCTGCCGGCCGGCATCGGCGTGGCGCTGGTGTCGAGCGCGCTGCCTTATTCGTTGGAAATGATCGCCATGCCGCGCATTCCCGCCCGCATCTTCGGAGTGCTCATGAGCTTGGACCCGGCGCTCGGCGCGGTCTCCGGCCTGCTGTTCCTGGGTGAATCGCTTACCTGGCTGCAATGGGCCGCGATCCTTTGCATCGTGGCGGCATCCGCCGGCAGCGCGGCGAGCCACGCCGCGCTGCCGCTACCCGATTAAGGAAACGGCGGCATACAGCACGGCGGCGCCGGCCAGCGTCATCGCGGTCGTCAAGAATTTTGGGTGCGCGTGATAGCTTTCGGGGATCAAATCGCTCGCGCCGATGTATAGGAAGAAACCCGCGAATAGCGCCAGCGCGGTCCCGAAGCCGCTGCCGGGCAGCGTAAAGAAAGCAGTCGAGACGACTCCCGCGGCCGGCGCCAGCGCGTCGGCCAGCAGCCAGCGAAACGCCTGCGCGCGGCCGCCGCGATTCTTGAGCACCACGTTCATGGTGTTGATGCCGTCGGAAAAGTCGTGCGTCAGCACGGCGATCGCCACGATGATGCCGACCTCGTGCGAGGTCTGGAACGCCAGGCCGATCGATACGCCGTCCAGGAGGCTATGCACGCAGAGCACGACGGCGGCGAAGCCGCCGCGGGGCGCCGCATCGCCGTGAAACAGTATGATCCTGTCGATGACCAAGTAGAACAAAAAACCCAGGGCAGACCACGCCAAGATCGTCGCGGGAGAATGAAAACGCACGCCGAAGTTGATCGATTCCGGCAGCAGATCGAAGAAGGCAACACCGATGACGGCGCCGGCGCTGAAACCCAAGATGAGATGTAGTTTGTCGCGCAGCCGCAGCGCCAGCAGACCACCCGTGAGCGTGCTGAAAAATGCGGCAGCCGCGATCAATGCCAGCAACACGGGCAGCCTTTCCCTAGTTTCACTCCACGCCTCGCGGCCGAAGGGTTATATTGGCAGTCAATTTCTAATTTCGTTGGGGGCAGCGTGAGTTACGACACGTATCATAAACGCAAAATCGGCAAGCACGTGCTCAAAGCCGAAACCCAAATGATGGGCTATGGGTTCGACCCAAGCTTGTCGGAAGGCTCGTTGAAGCCGCCGATATTCCTGACCTCGACATTCGTCTTCAAGAGCGCGCAGGACGGCAAGGATTTTTTCGACTACACTTCCGGAAGACGCGAGCTTCAGGCGGGCCAGACCTCCGGATTGGTCTATTCCCGCTTCAACAATCCCAACCTCGAGGTACTCGAGGATCGCCTGGCGCTGTGGGAAGAAGGCGAAGCGGCCGCGGTGTTCTCCAGCGGCATGGCGGCCATTTCCACCGTGTTATGGGCGTACGTGCGTCCGGGCGATGTGATCCTGATGAGCCAGCCGCTATACGGCGGTACGGAAACGTTGATCGAGAAGACGCTGCCCGCTTTCGGCGTACATGCGGTCGGATTCAGCGCGGGCCATGATCGCAACGCCGTGACCGCCGCGGCAGCGCAGGCATCCAAGCTCGCCGCGGAGCAGGGCGGAAGGGTGTGTCTGATCATGGTCGAGACGCCGGCCAATCCCACCAACAGTCTCGTGGACTTGAAGCTCATGCGGGAGATCTCCGAGCAAATCGGTGCCCGGCAGAAGGGCGGGCGGCCACCGGTCGCGGTGGACAACACTTTTTTGGGGCCGGTGTTTCAGCGGCCGCTGAACCTGGGCGTCGATCTGGTGATGTATTCCTTGACCAAGTACGTGGGCGGTCATTCCGACCTGGTGGCCGGCGGCGTGATCGGTTCGCGCGACGCGGTCGGACCCATCAAGAAGCTGCGCGGTGCGCTCGGCACGCAGTTGGACCCGAACACGGCCTGGATGATCATGCGTTCCATGGAGACCCTGTCACTGCGCATGCGCAAATCAGCGGAAAATGCCGCGCTGGTGGCGCAATATCTGAGCCGCCATCCGAAGATCGCCGCCGTCAACTACCTTGGATTTCTCAAGCCGGAAGATCCGCGCCGCGAGCTTTTCTCGAGGCAGTGCGAGAGCGCAGGCTCGACTTTCGGTTTCGCCGTGAAAGGCGGCGAGGCGGAAGCTTTTCGCGCGCTCGACGGTTTGCAGGTCATCAAGCTGGCGGTGAGCTTGGGCGGGACCGAGACGCTGATGTCGCATCCGGCGAGCACCACACACTCGGGCGTGGCGAAGGAAACGCGCGACCGTTTAGGGATCACCGACGCGCTGATTCGCATCTCCGTGGGCATCGAGGATGCCGACGATCTGATCGCGGATCTGGAGGCTGCGCTCGAGAAGGTTTGACCCCTACAGCGATTTGGACACGCCCACGAACAGACCGCGCCGCGGTCCGTACTGCGGCGCGCCCACGCCCACGCCGGTGCCGTCGCGAATCTCGTAGCGGCGGTCGAATGCGTTGATCACGTCCAGTCTGGCCGTGAGCGTGCCGGCGTCCGCGACGTGAAACACGTGATTGATGCCTAGATTCACCTGCGTGTAGTAGGGCAGATGCTCGCCATTGGGAATCGACTGGCCATCGGGCAGGATTTCGTCGGCACGCAGGCCCGAGCCCAACAAAAAGTCGGCGCTATAGGTGGTGTGCAGCCAGACGTACGAAGCGCCGCCGGAGGCCGTGACCTGCTGCTCGTGATCGAGGTGGATGTAGTTCGCCGCGATATAGTCGAGTTCGGCCGGCGAGAAATTGAACTGCGCCGAATCGATGTCCTTGCCCTTGGCGCTCTGATAGGCGAGGTTCAAATACGCCGTAAAGGCGCCGGCCGCGTAGTTGCCGGTAAGTTCCGCGCCGTATTGCTTTCCTTCAGCGTAATTGAAGGGCGTGAGTATGATGGGCGCGCCGAACTGGCCCTCGTCGATCAGGTTGTGCGACTGCTTGTAGTAGGTATCGAGGCCGAGGGTGATTGTTTCGGTGGCCTTCTGCTGCACACCGATGTCGTAGTAATTGGCTTGTTCGGCCTGCGGCGTGCTCGAGGCCGTGACGGACGGCGCGGCGGTGGTGCCCAGGAATTTCGTCACCGTCTCGCTGCCCACCAATTCGAACGGCGGGGGCGAGAGATACCGAGAATAGCCGGCGTGCACGACCGTGTCGGTGAGCGCTTGCCAAACGGCGTTGATGCGCGGGCTGACTTGATGGCCCGAGGCATAGGCGGTGAATTTGTCGAAGCGCAGCCCGTAATTCAAGGTGAAGGCCGGCACGAGCTTCCATTCATCCTGGAGGTAAAGACTCTCTATCCACTCGGTCTTGGCGCCGTTATCGGCAATGAGGAGCGGCACGTCGCTCTGCTGATTGCCGGCGGCGTCGAGCGCGATCACGGCGGAAGTGGTCGCGCTCTTGGAGCGGTCGCTCTGCAGGAACAAGCCGCCGCGCAGCGTGTGTTCATCGCCGAGCTTGTAGGCCGCGTCGGATTGCAGCGCATAGGCGATGTTCTGTTTGTAGGCATCTTGCGCAATGCCGTCGAAAAGGATGTCGCCGATTTCATCCGGCGAGAAAGTCAAACTCGAGTAACGCGCCGTGACCGAAGTTTGCGAATCGAAGGCCCCTTCGGAGTGCTGCCAGCTCAACACCACGAAATGATTCAATTCCCGCTGATTCTCCTGCAGAGCCGCGCTGGGATAGGTGGTTTGGCCGGCGACGCTGAGAGGCGTGCCGTCGGCATTGAAAATACCGGGCAATTGCCCGGGGCGGTCGGGAATCTGAAAATCGCCGGTGGAGGTGCTGAGCACCGAACTCAAGCGATTCTCGCCGTCCAGAATGTATTCCAGATAGGCGAAGCCATGATATTGCTTGGTGTGGTCGTGGAGCGGATTCGAGCTACCGTCCGGCGATTCGATGCCTAGATCATTGCGCAGGAAATCGCCGGAGACGAAATAGTTGAGCGCCCCGGATGAGCCGCCGTAATTGAAGCTAGGCTGCACCGTGCCATGGCTGCCGCCGTAAATCGAGACGGCACCACCCGGATCGATGACGCCGCTCTTGGTCTTCAAATCGATGATGCCGGCCGTGCGCAGGCCGTACTCGGCGGGCAGGGCGCCGGTAATGAGCGTCAGCGACGAGATCAAGCGCGGGTCCAGGGATTGGCCGAAAACGCTGATCCCCTCGGGTAGAATGATGCCGTTCAGCCGATACTGCAGTCCGTTGTGCTCGCCGCGAACGTGAAACTGGCCGAAAGAGTCCTGCGCCACGTCGGGCGCCTGCATCACCACTTGATTGAGCAGATTGTTGTCGCCGCCGGGCGCGGAGGCGATCGCAGCTTCGTTGATGACGTACGTCGACGCACCGGTCTGCGTCTGAATGCCGTTGCGCGCATCGTTCAGGCGCTGCGCGACCACCACCACCTCGTCCAGGGTCGCAGGCGCGGCGGAGTCGGCATCGCCATCGGCGAACGCGGTGCCGGTGGCCCAAGCCAACAGCAGGGTGCACGCCGCCGCGGCGCGGAAGGAAAACTTTGACATGAAGCGAAATCTCCTCGGCAAAACACGTAACCGCTTGAAGCAGCGGCAGTGCATTAGCTGCGCGGAGGCGGACGGCGAGGTGGATTTGAACACCGGCGACGGCCCGAAGTTCAATGTTCCGACGCCGATTGTGCGAAGATTTGGCGCAGGATCGCCACACACTTCGGCTTGGGGGGAATTTTGACTTTAAGCGCTCGACTTGCAGTGTCGCTCATTTGGGGATGCTGCGGGACGGCCTTGGCAGCCGGGTCGAGCGATGCGCCGGAGCTCGCGCCCGTGGTCGTGACCGCCACGAGAATTGCGCAGTCCAGCGCCGAGCTGCCGGCATCGATCGATCGCGTCGATGCCGATACCTTGCATCGCGGCCAGCTGCAGGAAAACCTCTCGGAATCCCTGGTGACCGTCCCCGGTGTTTCCGCGCAGAGCCGGCAGAACTACGCCCAGGATCTGCAGATTTCCATTCGTGGTTTCGGCGCCCGATCGAGCTTTGGGGTGCGGGGCGTGCGTCTGTATTCCGACGGCATTCCGGGAACCATGCCGGATGGGCAGGGACAATTTTCGCAATTCGACCTCGGCTCCGCGGACCACATCGAGGTATTGCGCGGCCCGTTCTCAGCCCTCTATGGCAACTCCTCGGGCGGCGTCATCGCGATTTTTACGCAGGATGCGCCCCCGGGGTATCAGGTAGGTGCGACCGCAACCTATGCGACATTCAATACGCAGCGCTACGCGCTCAACACCGGAGGGGACGACGGCTTCGTCAACTACGTCGTCGATGCCAGTCATTTTCAAACCGACGGCTACCGCGTGCACAGCGACGCGGAGCGCAACAACTTCAACGCCAAGGTGCGCTTCGAGCCCAGCGACACGTCGAAACTGACCGTGGTGGCCAATGCGGTGCAAACGCCTTTCGTCGATGATCCGTTGGGCTTGACGCAGGCGCAAGTGGCGGCAAACCCCACCTCGGCCGGTGTCGGCGCGATCCAGTACAACAGCCGCAAGGACCTTGCCCAGGAACAGGTTGGCATCACCTATGACGATCAGTTGAGCGGCAACGACGCCGTTGCGGCTAGCATCTATACCGGCCATCGGGACACCACGCAGTTTCAGGCCATCCCAGAGGCGACACAGCAGGCTGCGCCGCTGTATCCGGGCGCCGTGATCGCCCTTGATCGGGCGTATTACGGCGTCGATCTGCACGCGACGGACGAACGCGATCTGGCGGGCATGCCTTTCAAGCTGACCGGCGGCATCGCCTACGATGATCTGGAGGAGGGGCGCAAGGGTTATGCCAACTACGAAGGCTCGGAGCTGGGCGTGGAGGGGGCGCTACGCCGCGACGAAGCCAATCATGTTTATGATTTCGATCAATACCTGCAAATGGAGTGGGACCCGGGCGCTCACTGGCTCGTGATCGCCGGCGCACGCAACAACTCGGTGGATGTCACCTCGCACGGGCATATCCCGGTATTGGACGGGGCCGACAGCAGCCTGCACTATGGCGCCGTGAATCCGGTCGCGGGAGTGACCTACCGCGCGAGTTCTGCGGTGAACTTGTATGCCTCCTACGGCAAGGGATTCGAGACGCCCACCCTGAACGATCTGGCCTATCGTTCCATCAACGGCAGCCTGCCCGGGCTCAACACCACGCTGAAACCGGCGCGCAGCAACAATTATGAAGCGGGCATCAAAGCAGGCAATGATCGGGTGCGCGCCGACTTCGCGGCCTTTTATATCAAGACGGTCGATGAACTGGCGGTGCTTCAGAACTCGAGCGGCCGCACCGTGGACCAGAACATCGGCGAGACCACGCGGCGCGGCTTGGAGTTGGCGCTGGATGCCGACTGGGCGGGCGGCTTCAGCTCGAGGCTGGCCTACACTTACATAAGAGCGGTGGTGGGGCAGTCGTACTACACCTGCGTCGCTGCCCCGTGCAATCCGCTGCCTGCCTTGTTGAATCCAACGACACCGCTGCCCGCGAACTACCGCTTCGTGGGCGTCGGCAGCCACCTGCCTGCCGTACCCATGAATTCTCTCTACACCGGAGTGACGTGGTCCTACGCACCGTTGGGGTTCAGCACGACTATGGAGTTGGAGAGCCGCGCGCGAATATACGCAGACGACCAGAATACCGCTGCCGCCCCGAGCTATTGGCTGGCCAATTTGCGCGCCGGTTTCCAGCAGGAATTCAAGCATTGGCGGCTCGAGGAGTACGCGCGCCTTGATAACCTGGCCAATCGGGCCTATGTAGGTTCTGTGATCGTCAATGAGACGAACATGCGTTATTTCGAGCCGGCGCCTGGACGGACGGCCTACTTAATGTTCAATGCGTCAATGAGGGATTAAGGCCACGTTAGGTGCAGCCCCTTATGTCCACCGAATCCCGTGAACCGCGTTGTGTAATTAAGGTCTATTGTTTGTACGGTTCGATATGTCGCGGTCGAAATCGCGGCGGTTAAGGAGAGTTTCATGATTATCAGGGGCAAACGCATTCTTCTCGCGGCCGGTGTGCTGGGGTCGATCTTCGCAGGTGCGATGCCCGCACTGGCTGAATCGCATGGCGGCGGTGGCCACGGAGGCGGCGGCCACGCTGCCGTCGGGCATGCGGGCGCTGCGGCGGGGCATTATGCAGGCGGGCGCGCCTACGGCGGCGGTGGAGCCCATTACGCGGCCGCCTATCACGGTGGTGCGGCCCTGCATAGCGGGTATCAGGGGCGGGCGGGCTACGGCTATCCCGGCCACTACGCCGGTTACGGGTATGGCCACGGTTATTCCACCGGTGCGTACTGGGGCGGTGGTTATTGGCGGGGCGGGTATTGGCCGCGCGCCTATTACGGCTTAGGGTTCTCTTGGTTCCTGCCGGTTCTGCCGCTGGCGTACGCGACGTATTGGTGGGGTGGCGTGCCTTATTACTACGCCAACGATGTGTACTATACCTATGACCCGAACTATCAGGGTTACGTTGCCACCGATCCCCCGCCGGTCGCGGATTCGAACAGCTCGGGTGCCGCGCCCAGCGACGCCGGTGCCCCGCCTGCGGGCGCGCCGCAGGCGGATGCCATGCAAAGCGGTCCCAGCGGGGTACCCAATGGGCCGATCGATGGTGCTCCTGCGCAGATCTTCATGTATCCGAAGAACGGCCAGAGCGCCGAGCAGCAGGCGAGGGATAAGGCGGAGTGCCAGCAGTGGGCCACTCAGCAGGCCGGATCAGTGGCGCAGAATGGTTCCAACTTCAACCGCGCGATGGTGGCCTGCGTCGAAGGGCGAGGCTATAGCGCACGATAGTAAATAGGTCCCTCGATAGCACAGGTCCGTTGACAACAAAGGCGGCGCGGCGACAGCTGCGCCGCCTTTTTGCTGCTCGTAATTCTTGCGAGAGACTATTGCCAGCAGGTCGACGTGGTGGTGGTGCCGCCGCCGGTCAAGCTGTTCGACGAGTACTGCATGCCCGTATTGTCGACGGCGAAATACAGGCACTGGCTGTCGCTGGCTTGGCTGGTTCCGGCGATCGGAATCGCCGACACAACGAAGCTGGTTCCCGTTGTTCCGGTCACCGCCGTGCACGGGGTTGTGCTGGCGGTGCTAACCGTCGCCGTGCCCATGCAAACGTACAAGTCGTAGTAGCCGCTGCCGATGGGAACTCCGAGCGCCGAGTAGCCGAGATTCGAAGCCGTCGTCGTGTAGCCATTGCTGAGCGTGAGATATTTTTCCTCGCGCACGGCCGCATCCAGCAATGCCGTCTTGGCATCCGTGCGGCGCGAGTGGCGAATTTGATTCTGATAGGTGGGCACGGCGATCGCGACCAGGATGGCAGCGACCGCCACCACGATCATGAGCTCTATCAGCGTAAAGCCTGAGGCTCGAGTTCTCGTTCGAAGCTGCATCGTGATTCTCCGTTAGCGGAAGACGCTGCGCGTGGTGCGCGAGCCGGTGAGCGGGCAATTCGGCGCGACGCGCGAGGCGGCAATACCGGCCGACGTGGTGGTGTACACCAGATACGTGTTGCCGGCGGCGCAGCCTGTCACGTTGGCGAACGGGCTGGGATACATCACCAAGTTCGAGATGGAGTCGAGATTGGTGCAAGCAGCACCGCCCAACGGGCAGCTGGTGCTGCTGCCGGTGCCGGAGGCGGTGATGCTGGTGCTCGCCATGTTGGTCGAGGTCGACATCTGCATCGACGTACCGGTCGCGTTGGTCTGCACGCCCGCCGCCAGGGTGTCGGTGTTCGTCGAGGTGGTAAGCGCGCCGGTGGACGCGTTGTAAGTGGTCGTGTTGATGAAGACACTGACATTGCCGGTGGCGGGAACCGCCACTCCACCCGTAGCCAACTGTATCAGGTAGGTGTACCCGGTATCGCTGGCGGTGGTGCAGGACAAAAGCGAGTTGCTCGCCGGTATGATGGAATTGACGTTGAACGCGCCGCCCACCAACTGCGGATTGAAGATGATCTGTTCATTGGTGCCGGGCATTGCCGCGTACCAGCCGAAACTGGTGTTGCCGGAACCACAGGCCGTGCTGCCCGCCCAACAAATGGTCTGCGCGGTAATGTCGACGATACCCGACGATTGCAGCGCCAGCGTTTGATAGGTCAGATTGGATGTCGTAATCGTATCCGGCGAGCCCAGTATGGACGCGCTCGCGGTCGCATACTGCGAGACGGGCGACAGGATGTTCCAGGCAGCCATGTTCCAGTCCCAAATGGCATACATGTATTGCGGGGCGCTGGTGTAACTCGCGGGACTGGTATCGGTGAGCGGGGTCTTTTGGCCGGTGCCAAAAGCGACCATGACCTGGGTGCCGGGCGCGTTGCCGTTCACCACGGCAACCACCACAGCCGAGGTGATCGGATGCGTCGAGCCGGCCGAAAATATCGGCGCGGGCGTCGAGCCGCCATTCGGTGCCGTTACGACCCATGAGCTTGCGCTGTTGCCGGTCAGGTCGAAGCGCCACACGTTGCCGAGCAGGTCGCCGGCGTACAAGTAGTCGGTGACATGGTCGCCGTCAAGATCCGCCGAGGTCACATAGGCGATGCCGTCATTCGTACCGGTCTGGCCGGTGCTCAGGTAGTAAATCGTCCTGGCGCCCGTGCTCGCATTGACGGTCATGATGTAAACGCCGGCATCGCCGCTGCTGCTGCCGAAGCCGTTGCCCCAGATTACGCCCCAAGTGCCATTGTGCAAGCGGCGGATGATGGGTGTGCCGTAGGTGTTGCCCAAATTGCTGCCGCAGGCGAATGTGGCGCCGCTGGCTGGATTCGTGCACGTGAGGTTCGCGGTGGTCCATTCACCGATGACGATGCTCGAGGCGTTCGTCTCCGAGAAATTGCCCGGGTTCGTGATGTCCAGTGCATAAATGGCGGCGCCGCCCGCACCGAGGCCGCCGACCAGCCACGTATGCCACGTTCCGTTGGTCGCCGTCGTTCCGTAAAATAGATCGCCGGTGCCTGGCGTCGCATCCACGAAGAAATTGTGGCCGTACTGAGTATTCGTGTAATCGAGCGTCGGCTGCGTGCAGGCCGCGCTGCTGCCGATGACCGGAGTCAGGCCGCGAATGGTCTGCACCGTGGTCTGGGTGGCCGTGGTGCTGGTGCAATTGGATGACGTGGTCGAGTTCGCAGCCGCGCCTGTGATCACGGACCCGGGGAAATAGGCGAGCTCCTCGGTGCCGTCGTTGGTCGCATTCGGGGTGACGTAGACATCGCTGCTGTTGAAGGCACCGGCGCGAAAGGCGTGCAGCATGCCGTCGTTGGCGCCCACGTAGACCATGTTCTCGCGCTGCATTTCGGCGGTGACGAACTGCGAATAGGTCTGCGTGCCATTGTTCTCCGGCATGACGGTGCTGGTATGGAGCTTGTCGAGCCACGGGGCCGCATAAGGCGAGACGGGCTGGCCGACGGCGACCGGACTGGAGTCGATGATGTCGCCGAGTACGTAATCGCGATCCCGGAATAATCCGATGCCGGACGTGTTGACTTCGTTGCTGCGATCCCCGCGCAGAAAATTCGTGACATACGGCCCGGTGGTGCTGGTCACGGACTGGCCCTGGTTCAAAGCCGATTGCTCGGCCGTGGTCAAGGACGTGTATTCGAAAGGGACGCCCTGGGTGCCGTTCCAAGTCAGAATCACGCGGCTGGTGGGGGCTTCCGCGGCAGTTGGGCCGGCCGCGGCGGTGGTCGGGCAGGTCGATCCAGACGCCACGCCGCTCAGCACGCAGGATGCGTCCCAGGTCGCCGTGGTGGCGATGGTGAGGTTGCCGGACGTATCGGAGCTCACGGCGTTGGCGGTCAACCGCCCGGTCCAGTCGTTGGGATCGTAGTATGCGAAGTACGCTTGGGTGCTGCTCGTCACCCTCGATGATTGAGTCTGGTTGGAGGCGGCGGAACTGGCCGACGTCTCGGCTGCAGCCGCTTTGAAGCACAGCACTTCGTGAATGTTCGAGCTGCCGCCGGTCGATCCCGCAAAGCCGAAGCGCAAGGTGCTTGGCAGCGAACCGTTCGAACTGGTGATGTTCTGATTCGCGAGCACGCTCTGGTACGCGCCGCCATTGTAGCTGTAGGACAAACTCAACAGACCGGTCGAGGTAATCTTCAATTTATAAAGGATCGGCGTGGCGTTCGTTCGCAGCATCGCGGATTCGTTCGCGATCGTCACGCCGGATAGCACCTTGTACGCATTCGGGATGGCAGCGTAGTCGAGCACCGTGGTGCCGGTATTGGTGGGCGTACCCGAGTAATTCCACAGCGTGCCGGTGCTGCAAGTGTTCTGTACCGCGGAATACTGCTGCGATTGACTCAAGCCCGAGGGGTAATACGACGGGTAGTTGGCGTTGAGCCAGGACCAAGCTATGTTGCCGGCGCCGCGCAAACCGATGCGGTTTGGCTGATAGGTGCCGCCGCTCGCCGTGTTGTCCGGGCCGTTGCTGTAGTTCACGGTTTCACCCAGCGTATTGGATGTGCCGTTCAAAAAGTTGCCGTACTCATCGATGCCGAGGCCGATGTAGCCGCCCACCATGCCGCCGTACCCGTAATTCCCGTTGACGTTCGAGCAGGTGTAGGCAAGACTTCCGCCGTACTGTCCGATTCCGGGGGCGACCGTCCCGTTCATCAGGAAGAAGCTGATGCCGTCCGCGCCATCTCCGGCGCTGCCCCCGGAGTCGCCGCGATAGGTCACGGTCTTGAATGTCACCTGCACGCCGGCCGTGCTGGGGAACGTGTTGCCGGAGATGATCGCACCGAATTGATTGTGGCCGCCGTTGCCGCAGCTGCCGGCGACGATGCAGCCATTCGTGAAGCGCAGCGCGCCGCTGCCTGCCGGATCAGGGTTCGACGAGGTGATCGTGCCGTTGACGCCGCCCACCAGCGTTTCGCCGTTGTAGGCATCGGACTTGCTCTGAATGGCGGTGCATCCCGGAATGGTGCCGGGGCTGCCCGCAGTGCTGCTCGTGAATTCCGTTCCCCCGCCGGCCGCCGTGCTAGCCGTCAAGCAGGCGCCGCCGCTGTAATACCAGGAGTTGGTGGTTGCCGTGCCGGTGAAGTCCTCGGAGACCGGCGTTTGCGCCACGCTGGCCGCGGCGTACAGGAGCCCTGACACCGACAGCAGCAGGGTATAAGTTCGCATTTTCATAAATTCACCCTCTATCAATCATGGGCCTGACGTGGAACAGGTCCCGCAGGTCACGGTGTAATTAGCCTCGACCACCGCGGCCGTATTGGTAGTACCGGCCCAATTCCAGGCATCGATTCGATACACGGCTTGCGACGCGGTGGCCGACAGCAACCCGATGTAAAACCTCGGGGCCTGATAGTAGGACGCTGCGTTGGTGGTGGTGTTGATTTGGCCTGTGGCGGAAACGAACATGTCGCCGGTGTTCGTGCCTCCGGTGCCGGCGCCCGCGGTGGCGCCCGGGAAGAAGGTGAAACCCACCTCGGTGCCGCCGATCTTCCACGGCACTTGGGTGACGGTGACAACCGAACTGATCGGCCTCAGGCAAATGTAGGGCACGGAGGTCGCGCTATATGACTGCAGAGTCACGGTGCTGCAATCCACCGTGTTCGTGAGTATGTTGCCTGGCGAGGTGAGCCAAATCTCGGCATATTGTTCGGCGGCCAACGCGCTCTGCAATGCGCGTTGCTTTTCGCGCACGTTGCCCGCGACCAATTCCTGAATGCCGAAGCTGTGGAACATGGCGAGCGCTATCAGCGTCATTACCAGCAAGAGCAGCAAGGAGGCAATCAGCACGAAGCCGCCTTCCACCCGAGACCGAATCGACCAAGATGCGTTCATAGCGCAGTCGCGATGACGCCCGTGCGTCCTTGGATTGGGATGACCCTCGTGAAATAGATGTACTGACTGGCCGCTGCCGTATATCCGGCCTGGCTGTACAACGGATTGAAGAACGTCAAGGTGACCCGCACCGAGGTGACATTCGCCCAATCGTTGGCGGTTTGGACCTGGTTGGCGGTCATATAGGTATCCACGTTATTGGTGCCAGCCGTCGTGGCGACTCCATAGTAGACCTGCATGTTCTCAACGCCGCTTACCAGCGGAATGCCGGTGGAGGTGCTGGTAGATCCGTCCAAGGAGCACCACAACGCGTCCGTCGCGGCGTTGCCGGTGACCGTGGGGGCGATAAAAAAAGTATTTGTAAAGGTTTGTGCCGCGGTACTCGTGGCGCCGTTGCAGTTCTCGAGGCCGTCGGGGGCGGCGCTGCTGGTGCCGTTGGTGGCATAGCGGGCAACGATGGTGTCGCCCGGGGTGGTGGCGCTATGGGAACCGGACAAGCCTTGCGATACCGCCAGTGTATATCCGGTGGCGGGAAGTGCCGTGGAGACCGCGGGCAGCGCTGCAGCCGAGGTGATGGTGTTGGGATCGAAGTACCCGGCGTTCTGAACGACGTCGTTGAGCATCGACATTGCCATGCGCTGCTCATCTTGAAGCTGCGTCAATGCAGTTTGGTTTGAACTGGTGCGACGCGTGTTCTGCAGGATCGTAAAGAGTCCGGCCAGCAAAAACACCCCGATGAGCAGGGCGACCAGTATTTCGATCAGGGTATAACCCTGCTGGCGCGGCGGCGGACGGCGCGATGTTATATAGGGAAGGCTCATGGGACCACGTACAAGGTAAAGTTCACGGAAACCGTCGACCCGTTGTTGAACGACTGCGTCGCTTGCTGCGATGTCATCGCCACCGTGTTCTCGGTCCAGGTGATCGAAATGGTGCAATCGACCGGCGTATCGGCTGCGAGGCAAGTGATGTTCGTGGTCGAGTTGGGTAAGAACGACGCCAGCCCCGAACCAAAGTCGTAGATATCCGAGCCAGCGAGCCCAAGCGCGTGCGCGGCGGGAGTGCAGGGCGCACTGAAGGTGAGCGCACAGTAGCACGACAGATTCATTCCCGTGCTGGGGCAAAAGTTGCTGATGCTGCCCGCGGTGGTGATCGCGGTTTGCAGCGCGCCGGGGGTCGCTGTGTAGCTTGCGCACACGTTGGAAGGCGTGCAGGAGGTATTGGGGGCAGTGGTGATGATGATGCTGCTCGGCGCGCTTGTCGAGGCCCAGTAGGTCCGGTTCGCCTGCATCGCCGCGGCCAGGCTCGAAGCTTCGATGGCGGCCAACGCCCGTGCGCGCGAGGCAGTGGTGCTCGAGAGCGCCAAGCCTTGCATCTTGGCGATGCCCAGCATGCCGATGGCGATGATGACGAGGGCCACCATGACCTCGAGCAATGAGAAACCGCGCATGCGGGTTGCGTGTGTCATGAGCAGGTTTGTCCGAGAACCAGAAGGGCGGGGCTAGACATGGCGCTGGCGAGGCCGGTCTGCATGACGCCGGAGACGCCGAGCATCAGGCAGCGCGTGTAACCCAACGTGTTGGTCGAGTCATGCAACGAGAAAACGATGGTCCCGGTCAGGCCCCCTCCGGTTAATCCCGTGGCGAAGCCTTCGCGATTGAATATGACGCTCGCAACCGGAGAAGTCAGCGTGTCGGTGCTGTTGAAACTCGAGAAGGGTAGTTGGCGGCGCAGTACGTTGGCGGTGCCGGTGGTGCCCGAGAGTGCGTTCGACAGCACGATCCAGCCTTCTGCCCAATGGGTGGTGGTGTCGCAGGTGGTGGCACTGATCGTGGCCGCGGGGCAAACAGTGACGGGCAGGCCCTCCTTGACCGCCTCGTAGCGGGCGAATTGCATGTCGCCCAAAAGCGCGTTGATCTCGCTGGAAGAACGATTCGACCTGGTGACGTATCTATAGCTCGAAACACCCATCGCCAACAGGATGCCGGCGATGGTCATGGTGATGATCAGTTCGACCATCGTGAAGCCGGATTGCCTGGATCGGGACCACGCCCTTTGCGAATTCATGCGCGCACCTTAACGAGTCAACCTTGCACGAAGCTGTCTTGCAGCAATTCATCGGCGCAGAACGTGACACCGGTCACATCGGGGCTTAGGGGAAACGCACCACGACGCGGGTGCCGCGGCCGCCCGCGCCGGAGGTGATCGCCATGGAAGCACCATAAAGCCGCGCGATTTCGTCGACGATCGCCAACCCCAAGCCGCTGCCATGGCCGGGGGAATTCGGCAATCTGAAGAAACGCTGGCGCACGCGTTCGCGGTCTGCTTCAGGTATTCCGAGACCGGTGTCCTCCACGGTGAGTCGCGGCTTGCCACTCGTCTGTCCGACGCTGACCGTGACCGTGCCGCCGGACGGAGTATATTTCAAGGCATTGTCGACCAAATTGCTGACAAGATCGTCGAGGAGCGAGGGATCGGCGAGAATCGATGCCGGCGTCACGTCTATGCCTAAGTCGATGTTGGATTGCAGGGCTCGATCGAAGAATCTGGCCGCCACTTCACCGACGATGGCATCGAGCGCCACGCTCTGATTCCTGGCCGCCATGTTCACGGTCGGGTCGGCGCGCGCCAGCGTCAAAAGCTGATTGGCCGAATGTGCCAGCTGGCGGATGCCCTCCTGCAGGGTCAGCAAGCGGCCTTGCACGGGCGCCGCCGCCGCTTCCGCGATCAGCAACTGCAATTGCGCCTGCAGACCGGTGATGGGCGTGCGCAATTGATGCGCCGTGTTGGCGATAAACTGCTGCTGCGATTGGACCGAGGAGCGCAGCGTGGCGAACAAACGGTTCAAGGTGACTACCGCCGGGGCAATCTCGCGCGGTACGGAGGTCTCGTCGATGGGTCGCAGATCCTGCGGCGAGCGCGCGGCGATCTCTTGACGCAGGCGCTTCACCGGGCGCAATCCGACCTGAATGCCCACCCACACCAGGACCAAGGTCACGTCCAATTGCACGAAGTCCCACAACAGGGTGCTCATGAGTCCGTAACGGGCGGCCGGCTCACCGACCGAGCGAACGTCGGCGGTGGTAATCAGTACCACGCCGCCGGCGCTGTCGAAGCGGGTCGTCAAACTGCGCACGTTGTGATGTTGAATTTGCGCCACGCCCACGATTTGCCCCACATCCCCGGGCATCGTCACCGCCGGCACGCGGGGATCGCCGTCGATCAGGCGCCCCTGCGGGTCGCGCAGAGCGAACAGCACCGAATCCGTGGCGGGCAAGTGCGGCGTGACGTTGGCGCTGGTATCGAGGGTGACCTTGCCGTCCTCGACGTGCACATGCGCCATCACCGCATTCGCAGCCTCCTTGAGGCGACGATCGCTGCTGATGACACTCGGCGCGACGTTGTTCAAATAGTGAACGAGGCCGCCGCACAGAGCCAGCAGCATCAACGGAACCGCCAGCCAAAGCACCAACTGACGGCTGATCGAGGATCTCACTGACCCTTCGCTTCTTCCAGGCGATAGCCGAGGCCCCGCAGGCTGCGGATGACGGCGGCATCACCCAACTTCGCCCGCAGCCTCGACACGTGCACTTCGATGGCATTGGCCGATATCTCGTGCTCGGGACTCGCCACCGCCTGCTGCACGCGTTCCTTGGACACCACTTGGCCGGTGTGGCGCACCAGGCATTCGAGCAGCAACCATTCGCGCGCGGTCAGCTCGACTTCCCGGCCGTCGATGCTGAGCCGCTTAGCCGTGAGATCGACGCTCAGGCGGTTGAGTTTGATGACGCCGTGGACGGCGCCGCTGGCGCGGCGCATGAGCGCGCGGCAGCGCGCGGCGAGTTCCGCGGGCTCGAACGGCTTGCTCAAGAAATCGTCGGCGCCCAGATCGAGCGCCTTGACCTTGTCGGCCAGAGTGCAGCGTGCGGTGAGAATCAGCGTGGGCATCGTGGTTCCGGCGCTGCGCAGGCGCCGCACCAGGCTCAGTCCATCGGCGCCCGGAAGCCCGACATCGATGATGGCCAGCGCGAATTCCTCGTCAAGGAGTGCCGCCTGCGCCGCTTCGGCGCTGGTGGCACGGTGCACGGCGTAATCCGCCGCCGCCAAGCCGCGCACGATGGCATCGGCCACGATGTCATCGTCTTCTACAACGAGCAGGCGCACGGGCCCATACGCTTGAGGGAGATGCTACTGATCGCCGACGGCCTTATCGCCGGGCTCTGCATCGTCGCCGCTATCGGGTTGGCCGCGATCGGTTTGGAAGCTACTGCGCCGCGGCGGCACGAGCGTGCGCAACTTGGTTTCGAACGCCTTGGCGAAGGATTCCGTGAACAGGTGCGGAAATCCATCGTCCGGCCGCTGCGCGAGCCCGGCGTACATTTCAGAGTACAGTTCCCAATACTTGGCCTTGCTGGATGCGCCGAAGACGCCGCGTTTGCTGGCCTTCTCGAAGCGCTCTTCGAGTTCCTTCGGATTCACGCGCTGCAAGAATTCCTCGAACGCAGTGTGCATTGCGGCCAGCGACGCGGCGTTCTCCGCCTTGAGCTCGCGGAAGCTGGTGCGGATGGCCTCGACCGATCCGGCGCGCGTCGACAGATTGTTCAGCAGGCGCACCAGTGCCTCATCGACGCCCTTCGAGAAGTTCAACGGCGACTCAGGGGCCTCGGCGGCGGGGGCGCTGATGCGAAAACGGTTGCGAAACTCGTGACTGCCGTGCTTCAAGTCCATCATTCCCAGAATGGATTCGCGCAGGATCTGACCCGCGAGCTGCAGCGCGGTGCTGCGTGCCTCCGAATTGAGCGAGCGCAGCTCAATGCCGGCGCCGCGGCAGAAGGCCGACAGTCCTGCCTCAGAGTCGCCGTCGTAGAGCGAGGCGCTGAAGGAGCGGCCTGATATCGAGGGCGGTCCTGCGCTGGAGGGCGGGGCCCCTGATTCGGCTCGCGAGCCTTCGCTTTTGGACGGTTCGGTTTTCGGGCTGTCCATCTTGAGCGGCCGCGTCAACATGTGCCACGGTGTGGCGCCGTCATCGGCGGGGGCGGGCGGGGCCTTCGACAATGCCTGGCCATAGGCGTCCCGGGGCCCGATTCCGGAATCCGCCACGGGCTGACCCGTGTTTTCCAGCAGAACGCTCAAATCCAGGTCCGCGCCCAAATCGTTGGCCGTCGACTTTTTGACCGCCGAGGACGGGGATTTCCCGTCGTAGGCCACGATTGCGCTCTCTTCCGGAGGGAAGTCGTTGCTCTTGTCTATGGTGACCAGCAGTTCGTATTCACCCAGGCGGATGTAATCGCCGTCCATGAGCATATAGTCGTGATATTTGCCGAGCGGCACCTGTGCACCGTTGACGTAGGTGCCGTTCGAGCTGGTGTCGACCAGCACGTAAGTGCCGGCGCGAAAATCGATGCGCGCGTGTTTGCCTGACAGGTAACGCTCAGGGTCGGGTAGAATCCACTCATTCTCGGAAGAACGACCAATCGTGCCGCCATGCACGCCAAAGATCTTGGTGGCTCGCTGCCCCAGGCGGGTGGAGTGTTCACTCACAACGCGTAGGCGCAAGGCCATGCTAGTCCCTCCGCCGGGTATCAGGGGTTGCGCTCAGTGTCTGAGGTGCGCTAAGTGTCCGTATAATATAATGAAATACTAGCAACGGTTGGAGCCTATAGATGGCAGCGAGTCACATTTTCAAAGTTCTCTTCGTGAATCAGGGCAAGGTTTACGAAATCTATGCCCGCAAAGTCAGTCACGGTAGCCTTTTCGGATTCATCGAGGTCGAAGAGTTGGTGTTCGGCGAGCGTTCGACCGTGGTCGTCGACCCGTCCGAAGAGAAGATAAAGGCCGAATTTAGCGATGTAAAGCGCACCTATTTGCCCATGCACTCGGTGCTGCGGATCGACGAGGTCAAGAAACAAGGGGTCAGCAAAGTCAGCGCCCTCGAAGGTTCGAACGTCGCACAGTTTCCGGTTCCGATTTATACGCCCGGGGGAGATTCCAACGCCCGCAAGTAGTTTGAGCGCCGGTAAAATTATCCATGATTAGCATTCGCGGCGCGCCGGCGCTATCGCAATTTCGGCTCGATCAGCTTCTGAGTGTATTCAAAGCACAATCATCACAGGTTGTCACGCTGTCCTCCCGCTGGGTGCACTTCGTCGATGCGGGAGGTGAGCTCGAGCCCAAGGAGCTCGAGCTTCTTCACAAGCTCCTGACTTACGGCGCGCGCGAGCGCACCGCGCCGCAATATGCCGGCGACAGCCGCGACTCCGGCAGCCATGATTCAGGCGGCCGTGGTTCTGGTAGCCATCGTATTCTGGTGACGCCCCGCCTGGGCACGGAATCGCCCTGGTCGAGCAAGGCGACCGATATCCTGCGGGTGTGCGGACTGACATCGATCAAGCGGGTAGAACGCGGTACGTTCTATGACATCCGCTGCGATGCACCACTGCCTGCCGCGGAGCTCCATGCCGTAGCCGCGCGGCTGCACGACCGGATGACCGAATCGGCGTGGATCGATCGAGACGAACCCACCGGCTTGTTTCATCAGGCCGCCGCCAGGGGCTTGCGCAGCGTTGCTTTGCGCGAGGATGGCCGCAACGCCCTGGCTCGAGCCAACGTGGAATGGGGGCTGGCTCTGTCCGCCGATGAAATAGACTATCTGGTCGAGGCCTTCCGCAAGCTCGGCCGCGATCCCACGGACGCGGAACTCATGATGTTCGCGCAGGCGAACTCCGAGCATTGCCGCCACAAAATCTTCAATGCGCAATTCGTCGTGGACGGCGTGCAGATGCCGCAATCGCTGTTCGCGATGATCCGTGCGACGCACGAGCGCAACGCGCGCGGCGTTCTTTCGGCCTATCGGGACAATGCCTCGGTCATCGAAGGCGCGACGGCCGTGCGATTCTTCGCGGACCCGTACACGCATAAATTTTCGGGCCTGCGCGAACCGATCGACATTCTCATGAAAGTCGAGACGCACAATCATCCCACGGCAATCTCGCCGTTTCCCGGCGCGGCCACCGGATCGGGCGGTGAAATTCGCGACGAGGGCGCGACCGGAATCGGCGCCCGGCCCAAGGCGGGGCTGGTGGGATTTTCAGTATCCAATTTGCGAATTCCGGGCATGCTGCAGCCCTGGGAGTTCGATGCCGGCAAGCCTGACCGCATCGCCTCTGCGCTCGAGATCATGATTGCCGCGCCATTGGGTGCGGCGGCGTACAACAACGAGTTCGGGCGCCCCGGCATCTGTGGTTATTTTCGCGTGCTCGAGCAGCAGGGGGAGGAGGCGGGTGCCGCCGCTCGCGGTTACCACAAGCCCATTATGATAGCCGGGGGCCTCGGCAACGTGCGCCGCTCCCACGTAGAGAAAAGGAACGTCGTCGTCGGTGCGCCTCTGGTGGTGCTCGGCGGCCTGGCCATGCTGATCGGCCTCGGCGGCGGCGCGGCATCCTCCGTGGGCAGCGGCCAGAGTTCCTCGGACTTGGATTTCGCCTCGGTGCAACGGGCCAATGCAGAGATTCAGCGCCGCGCTCAGGAAGTGATCGATCGTTGCTGGTCGTTGGGGGATGCAAATCCCATTCTGCTGATTCACGACGTGGGTGCGGGGGGGCTTTCCAACGCACTGCCGGAGGCGATTGCCCACAGCCAGCGCGGCGGACGCATCGATTTGCGCAGTATTCCGAGCGCCGAGCCGGAATTGTCGCCCATGGAGATCTGGTGCAACGAGGCGCAGGAGCGCTACGTCCTGGCCTTGGAGCCCGCAAGCCTCGCGCTGTTCGGCGCTCTGTGCGAGCGGGAGCGTTGTCCCTTCGCCGTGGTAGGCGAGATTACCGGGGACGGCCGGCTCATCGTGACCGATGCGAAACTTGGGCTGGTACCGGTGGATATGCCGATCGAAGTGCTCTTGGGGAAGCCGCCGCGCATGACCCGCGAGGTGAAATCCAGGCCCAAAGTCCGAGCCGCGTTGAGCACGGCAAACACGACCATTGCCCAGTCGCTGGATCGTTTGCTGTGCCTGCCGACGATTGCCGACAAGTCCTTCCTGATCACCATCGGCGACCGCACCGTGGGCGGATTGATCAGCCGCGATCAGATGGTGGGACCGTGGCAGGTGCCGGTGGCCGACGTGGCGGTCTCCTTGAGCAGCTATGAGGGCTACAGCGGCGAGGCCATGGCAATGGGGGAGCGTGCGCCGGTGGCGCTGCTCGATGCGCCGGCATCAGGTCGCCTGGCGGTGGCAGAGGCCATCACCAACATCGCCGCGGCCGACATTGCACGGCTGCAGGATATCCGGCTCTCTGCCAACTGGATGGCGGCGTGCGGCGAACCCGGCGAGGATGCCGAACTCTATGCCACCGTTCGGGCGGTAGGCGTGCAGCTTTGCGCCGCGCTCGGCATCACCATTCCGGTGGGCAAGGATTCCCTTTCCATGAAGACCGCCTGGAGCGATGCGGGCGGCGCGCATACCGTGCTCGCGCCGATATCCCTGATCGTCTCGGCGTTTGCGCCCGTGCGGGATGCGCGCGCGACGTTGACGCCTGCGCTGGATGCGTTGCGCGACTCGCGTTTGCTGCATATCGACTTGGGATGCGGTCAGAACCGCCTGGGCGGATCATGCTGGGCTCAAGTCCATGGCCGAAGCGGCGGTGCGCCCGCCGATCTGGACAACCCGGAGCTGCTGCAAGCCTTTTTCGACGCGCTGCGACGCCTCAAGGACTTGCAATGCGTTCTGGCCTATCACGACGTGTCGGACGGCGGGGTGTTGCTGACGGTGTTGGAGATGACCTTTGCCGGCCACTGCGGCGCAAGCATTGATTTGGGACAGGTTGCCGATCCGGTGGCAGCGTGCTTTGCCGAGGAGCTGGGTGCCGTCATCCAGGTGCCGACGGCGCGAGCGGCGCAGGCTCGCGAGATACTCGAGGCCTGCGGCCTGAAGGCGCACACGCACGACATCGGCGAGCCGCGCGCGGGTACACAGGTGCAGCTCCGAGCCAATGGCGTTCCGCTGCTCTCGGCGTCCCGGCTCGATTTGCGGCGCCGCTGGGGCGAGGTCTCTTTTCGCATGCGCGAGCTGCGCGACAATCCCGTCTGTGCCCGCCAGGAATATGCACAGCTGGGGGATGCCGACGATCCTGGCCTGCACGCCGCGTTGAACTTCGATCCGGGCGAGGACATCGCCGCGCCCTTCATTGCAAGCGGCCTGCGGCCTGCCGTTGCCATTTTGCGAGAACAGGGGGTGAACAGCCAGACTGAAATGGCGGCGGTGTTCACGCGCGCGGGGTTCGATGCCTACGACGTTCACATGACCGATATCTTGGCGGGGCGCGTGCAGCTGGGCCGCTTTCACGGCCTGGTGGCGTGCGGCGGATTCTCCTACGGCGACGTTCTGGGCGCGGGCGAAGGTTGGGCAAAATCGATACTGTTCAATGCGCTGGCGCGCGAGCAGTTCAGCGGCTTTTTCGCGAGAGCGGACACATTTACTCTGGGGGTTTGCAATGGCTGCCAAATGCTGGCCGCCCTCAAGGAACTGATTCCCGGCGCGCAAGGCTGGCCGCGGTTCGTGCGCAATGTGTCCGAGCAATACGAAGCACGCTTGAGCCTGGTGCGGATCCCGGCATCGCAGTCGGTGCTGATGCGCGGCATGCAAGGCTCGGTGCTGCCCATCGCGGTAGCCCACGGCGAAGGTCAGGCGGAGTTCGATCCTGGATTCGACGCCGGGGCGCTGCAGCAACGTGCCATGGTTTGCCTGCAATACGTCGATTCCCGGGATCGGCCGACCGAGCAGTATCCGGCCAATCCGAACGGCTCGCCGCTGGGGCTGGCAGGGTTGTGCAGCAACGACGGCCGGGTCACCGCGCTCATGCCGCACCCGGAGCGGGTGTTCCGCACCGTGCAGAACTCCTGGGCGCCGCGCGAATGGCCGGAAGACGGCGGATGGATGCGCCTGTTCCGCAACGCACGAGTGTTCGCGGGCTAGTCAGTATCGGCGTGCCAGTACGCGCTAGCCGGTATCGGCCTGCTGGTTGGGCGCCACGAACTTGCGAAAGGCGACCGCCTGCACCAGACGTGCCTTGCGTACGAAGGTCTGGTAGAGAAGATCTCGCATGACTTCCAGCAGCACGCCGGCGTGTTCGGCACTGAGGTAGGGTTGGTGCGGCCAGGGATCGCTGTCGCTGCCGAACAGCACGGCGCGCAGCGTGGCGAACGTCTCGTCGTCGAGTCCCGCGAGCGTGCGGATTTCCTGCAGACTGTCGAATAGCTGCAGCTTGCCCCGCTCGCCGAGTTCCCTGAACAGCGATTGCGCCGTACGCCGGCTCATGGAACCGAATGCATTGAAGCAAGCGGCCGCGTAGCAACTCAGAGCTTCCTTGAACAAAGCCTCGGCTTCCTCCGGCAGGTAGGTCAGCGGAAAGTTCTCCCGCGCCCGCTCGATTTCGACATAGTTGGGCGCGAGTTCGACCCGCAGAGCCGTATAAGCCTTGGCGGTGAATTTGAGGAATACCGGCTCACCGCAGGCATCGCAACGGAACACAATTCCGACGTGCTTGGGATTGCGGTGGCTGAGCTCGTCGAAACTCGGTATGCCCGCGGGAGTGAGATGAGCCAACGTCTGGCAGTGCGGGCACGTCAGGGCGATGTCCTGGTTTTCGACGTGCAATTCGTCTTGCGGAGTTATGTAGATGCTCATGGCTCAACCTGTGAGTGGCTTGTAGCGAATCCGGTGCGGTTGGGCGGCGTCCTCGCCCTTGCGCCGCTTGTAATCCTCGACGTATTCCTGGTAGTTGCCTTCGAACCAATGCACCTGAGAGTCGCCCTCGAAGGCCAAAATGTGGGTCGCGATGCGATCCAAAAACCAGCGATCGTGGGAGATCACCACGGCGCAGCCGGGAAAAGCAACCAGGGCATCCTCGAGCGCGCGCAGCGTCTCGATGTCCAGGTCGTTGGTAGGCTCGTCGAGCAGCAGTACGTTGCCGCCGGCCTTCAAAACCTTGGCAAGATGCACGCGATTGCGCTCGCCCCCCGACAACTCGCCGATCAGTTGCTGCTGCTGTACGCCCTTGAAGTTGAAGCGTCCCACATAGCCGCGCGATGAAGTCTCGTAATTGCCCACCTTGATGAGATCGAGACCGCCGGATATTTCCTGCCAGACGCTGTTCTTGTCGTTGAGCGCCTGTCGCGACTGGTCGACGTAAGCCAATTTCACACTGGGCCCCAAGCGAATCTCGCCGCGGTCGGGCTTCTCGATGCCGGACAGCATGCGAAACAGCGTGGTTTTTCCGGCGCCGTTCGGCCCGATGATGCCCACGATGCCGCCCGCGGGCAGGTTGAAGCTCAGCGAATCGATCAGCAGACGTTCGCCGTAGCCTTTGCGCAGATTGACCGCTTCGATCACCAGGTCCCCCAGCCGGTCGCCGGGCGGAATGTAGATCTCATTGGTCTCGTTGCGCTTCTGAAATTCCTGCGACGCCAGCTCTTCGTAGCGCTGCAAGCGGGCCTTGGACTTTGCCTGGCGCGCCTTGGGATTGGTGCGTACCCACTCCAACTCGCGTTTCAGCGTCTTTGCCAGGGCGTCCTGCTGGCGCTCTTCCTGCGCCAGGCGCTGTTCCTTTTGCTCCAGCCATGAGGAGTAGTTGCCCTGCCATGGGATGCCGTGGCCGCGGTCCAGTTCCAGAATCCATTCGGCGACATTGTCGAGGAAGTAGCGATCGTGCGTGACCGCAATCACCGTGCTCGGATACTCCTCGAGAAAATGCTCGAGCCAGGCGACCGACTCGGCGTCCAGGTGATTGGTGGGCTCATCGAGCAGCAGCATGTCCGGCTTGGACAACAGCAGCCGGCACAAGGCCACGCGGCGCTTCTCGCCGCCCGAGAGCTTGCCGACCAGTGCCTCCCAAGGGGGCAGGCGCAGGGAATCCGCGGCTATTTCCAGCTTGCGTTCCAGCTCCCAACCGCCGACGGCGTCAATCTGATCCTGCATCTTCGCCTGCTCCTCCATGAGCTTGTTCATTTCGTCATCCGACATCTCCTCGGCGAATTTGTCACTGATCGCATTGAAGCGATCAAGCAAGCGCTGTACGTCGCCGACCCCCTCCCCCACGACCTCACGCACGGTTTTCGCGTCATCGAGCTGCGGTTCCTGGGGCAGATAGCCGACCTTGATGCCGGCTTGAGCGCGCGCCTCTCCCTCGATGTCCTTGTCCACGCCGGACATGATCTTGAGCAGGGTGGATTTGCCGGAGCCGTTCAAGCCAAGTACGCCAATTTTGGCGCCGGGAAAGAAACTCAGACTGATGTCGCGCAAGATGATGCGCTTGGGCGGCACGACCTTGCCGACCCGGTTCATGGTGTAAATGAACTGAGCCATTAACTAGCCTTCGGTTGTGAAGAGGGAGCGGGGACAGCCGGGAGTATGGTTTAGTCGCCGAATCTTGTCACGGTGCGGCGTTTGTCGCTAGGGCCGGCCGGCTGGGTGAGCTATACTTACCGGCTATTTTTCGGGAGCGCTTCATGTTCAATGGCAAAATGACCATCGCCGGCTTCGATCCCGAATTGGCGGAGTCGATCGCCGGAGAGCGCGGCCGCCAGGAAGATCACATCGAATTGATCGCCTCCGAGAACTACGCCAGTCCGCGAGTGCTCGAAGCGCAGGGTTCCGTGCTCACCAACAAGTACGCCGAAGGCTACCCAGGAAAGCGCTATTACGGCGGCTGCGAATTCGTCGACATCGCCGAGACACTGGCGATCGAGCGCGCCAAACAGCTGTTCGGCGCCGCTTACGCCAACGTGCAGCCGCATTCCGGCTCGCAGGCCAACGCCGCGGTGTACTTCGCCCTTTTGAACCCCGGCGATACCATCCTCGGCATGAGCTTGGATCATGGCGGTCATCTGACCCATGGTGCGAAGGTCAATTTCTCGGGCAAATTCTTCAAGTCGGTGCAATACGGCCTCAAGCCCAACGATGGCACCCTCGATTATGAGCAGGTCGAGCAACTTGCCCGGGAACATCGCCCGAAGATGATCGTGGCAGGATTCTCCGCCTACTCGCGTGCGATCGACTGGGCTCGATTTCGCGCCATCGCAGATTCGGTGGGCGCCTATTTCTTCGTCGACATGGCGCACGTCGCGGGACTCGTGGCCGCGGGCCTGTACCCGAATCCCGTTCCCATCGCCGATGTCGTCACCACGACCACGCATAAGACGCTGCGCGGGCCGCGCGGCGGCTTGATTCTGGCGCGGCCGCATGCCGATATGCACAAGAAATTCAACTCCATGGTGTTTCCGGGAATTCAGGGCGGACCGCTGATGCATGTGATTGCCGCCAAGGCGGTCGCGTTTTTGGAGGCGCTGCAACCGGAATTCAAAGCGTATTCGGCGCAGGTGATCGCCAACGCGCGCGCCATGACCGCGGTGCTCAAGGAGCGCGGCTACAAGATCGTGTCGGGAGGCACGGACAACCATTTGTTCCTGCTCGATCTCATCGACAAGAACATCACCGGCAAGGATGCCGACGCCGCCTTGGGCCGCGCGCACATGACCGTCAACAAGAATGCCGTGCCCAACGATCCGCGTCCGCCGTCCATCAGCAGCGGACTGCGCATCGGCACGCCGGCAGTGACCACTCGCGGCTGCAAGGAAGCGGAGGCGCGCCAGCTGTCGACGTGGATCGCCGATATCCTCGACCACATGGGCGACGAAGCCGTGCTTGAGCGCGTGCGCGCCGAGGTCGTGGCACTGTGCCGCCGGTTTCCCGTGTATGGCTGACGGCGTACCGGTCCCCCCGACCGCCGTGAGTAATCCGTATGCATTGCCCATTTTGCGGTCACTCGGAGACTAAAGTCATCGACTC
>Ga0302325_10003644_pt1 | contig 36157 bp, 38 predicted proteins | sample Palsa_T0_2_FD_201948 | JGI IMG/M metagenome (GOLD analysis project Ga0302325, IMG submission 201948) | Peat permafrost microbial communities from Stordalen Mire near Abisko, Sweden - Palsa_T0_2 | ecosystem: Environmental > Terrestrial > Soil > Palsa > Peat permafrost | place: Sweden: Abisko...
GCTTGGCTTGGTCGTCGATCTGCTGTTGAAGGGTCTCGATGAGCTCGTCGTTGCTAAGCCTCGGCAGCTTCTGAGCTCTTTCGCCAGTTGCGCTCTCTCTTCCTGACAAGGAGGAATTATTTGAGGCCTTTCTCGCGGGAGAGTTTCTCGCTGCCGCCCGGCCTGGCCCGCCAGTCAGGACGTCAGCGAAAGCAGATGGGGCGCCGGTTTCATTGGGAGTATCGGGAAGGGTCTGATTATTCACGGTGATCGCCTTAGTCTCCAAACTTTGCACTCGTGCAACTAGAGCTGCGATATCACGCTCAAGAGCGAGTTTGGCAGGAGAATCAGCGCCTGGGAGCTTGACGACCTGATGACTTTGATAAGAGGTCGGGGTTATGTGTGTATTCGTCGCAAGACTTTGCAATAGCGAACTGGCCGCCGTCAGAGTGGAATCGCCCATTCTTGCAGATTTGTGGTGCAGCCAAAGCTGCCGTGTGCTACGTGAGAGTCGCTGTCTATCACGAAGGCATGAAGATTCGACGTCGCCCCCAGCTCGAAGGAGCACAATTCACCAGGTGGGCTAAAAGAAGTGTCAGGATGTTGACTTCCGCGAAAACACAGCCACCAGGGTGATGCTTGGGCGCGGATTGACGATGTTGCCCAAGGAGGCTGAGAAATTAGGTACGTACCTCCAGAAAATCGGATTCGACGATGGCCAAGTATATTTTCAAGCTGCGCAGATACTCGAAGACGAAAGCTAGGTTGCCCTAGTCAGCTCTATCCGAAGGTAGTAGCGAGTGCCGATGTGACGCTAGAAGGAGCAGCCCTGCACGCAAAGAGGAGATTGCCTCTGTGTTCTAGAGTCGAGCGACAGCTGCCAGAGGATAAAGAGCGTTATGCCAGGAGCGTTTCCTAACGCTTTGATTGAAAGTTTCGAGGACAGAGATCAGAGCTTGCTGCTAGAAGGCTAGAAGAGCTTGGGGCGGCACGGTCGTGGTCGTGTACGGGTCTCGTCTTTCGTCGAAGATGGATGGAGAAGCGCAGACCGCAGACCGTAGACTGCAGACCGCAGAACCGTGATTTGGCCAAGCTTAGCTCAGAGGAGAATAGTGTGAGCAGCCAGCCGCCAATTAAGTGGACACCGGCCTTCACTGGCTGGCTGCCTCGCGGACGTTCAAGCCCGGGATCCTTCGCCCCTCGAATGAGCACCGGTGCTGATTCGCTGTTCTCGAGCCTTCTGCAGGCTTCCCATCCATCTCCAATCAAAGAGAGCGCGAAAGTCAAGGTTCAGGCAGGGCATGGGCGTTCGAAAATCAGAACCAACGCCACCGACGACGGAGGCGTGCAAAACGGCTAGGGTGGCTGTGATGCAGCCACGCAGCTTCACTGAATGCGGATAAATACGACTGTAAAGGACGTGTCCATGCCAGAAAAGTTGGACTATGGGAAATCGCAGGCCGTTGCAACGTTTTCCCATTCTCCATATCTGTTTTGCCTCCAGTTGAGGTTCTACGGAGGTCCAGAACTATATAATACCCCACAGTTGGGTTGCTGTCTGTACAGTACAGGATACTACAGTACCTGCTCGGCCAGGACTCCCGATGTGCCCCCTTGTCCTGTGTACTTGTAGAACACCACGTGAGATGTGCCAAAGCCTCATTAACTCACGGAACCGAGGGTGAATCCTCTATAAATTCAGAACCCATGGCTCTGCTCTGCCCGAGGTCCTTACATCAATAGAGTTTGAATGGTCTGTGGGAAACTCCGTGGTCTCAGGCCGTGGTGACAATGCATCGAAAGAAAACAGTAAATCGATTCGCTCGTCTATTTTCCGGAGGTGACCTCCTGCTCCGCAACTGGAAGCAGATGCCACTTCGGGAAGCTCACGATGTCTTACGCAGTACTTCAAATTTAATATACTCTTCTAGGGTTTCGAAAATAAACTTTCATGGCCCTAATACAAAACTTAGTTCCAGAAAGAGGGAAGACCTAATCACGCTAGTTCTGTCAAGCGGCTACAATTGGAACAACACAACACAACCTCCCTTGCGATCAACAACTTTCACACTTCATCTCCTCCTCGGAGGTCGCAACCAAACAAAAATCTAGATAACCAACACTGAAACGTTTCAGATTAGCGAGTCAGCAGATCGGCCCCAGAAACACCATCCGATCTTCCCTTTAATGGCCCATCGAAGCGGTAACGATCATCCGGCACACTTGAAAAACCGTGGCGGCCCCGAAGACCTTACTTCCCCTTTTCCCCTTTTCCCGTCCATTGCTCCTGTGTTCCTGACATGACATCAGACTCGGCTGGTCTTGTGCACATCAACGTTTCCGATGCGATCTCGTGTACCTGTGAAGGCGTGTCACTGAACCGAGGCCCTTGTCGTACGGCCTCGTACCTGCACTCAGGGTCCAGCTGAAGGTTTGCCACTCAGGGGAAGATAGCTCTGTACCGTCAACTACTACGAAGAAGCTACTAGAATTGGACCGTGTGGACACTGGACTGGCTTCTCAAAAATGCCAAGATTTATTTTCGTTCTCTTCTACAAGTAGTTCGTATCTTGGCGTTTCATGGCAAAATTAGTGGAGCTGTCAGCTATTAGCTCAACTTAACATCTAGTGTCTGCTATTTTCACTCGTTTGTGCAGCGCCAAGAAGTGTGGGGAGTCGAACCGTCAGAATCCATTCCGGCATTGATCGCCCGGCAATACTCGGGATTCGGATTGTGTGAGCTCGAGTCATTGCAATACGATCGTGGTCGCAACTTTCTTGATGGAAGCGTTAGGTTCGAACCACTTTATGAAATTGTGGTTGAACTAAGAGACCAACTTCGATGAAGCAAGGAGGTCAAGTGAACTTTTGATCAACGTAAGGGCTGTTCTCGGTCCTATTTAGCCAAGGAGTTCCCTAGGTCCAGAGCTTCAGAATTTATGTCTAGCAAATGTCTTCAATCAGATCTTGGTCTTGGGTTCTTTTGCAGTGCAATCTTCAATTAGCTTTGGCCATCAAGGTACTCGCACTTCGAGTTAACTTCTCAGCATACATTTTGGAGGTGGTGCTATAGCAATATTGCATTCAACATAGTTTTCTGCTGAACAAGAGCAACCCAGAAATTGATAGACAGCAGAAACCAGGAGATGCTAGAGAGCAGCAGCCAAGAGATGTCGTTGAGCTCAGAGATTGAGGAATGCCCAAAGCAACTTGACAAGCTGCACCAAACAGCTCGAGCATATGGATTTTGAAACTGATCTTGAGCAGCAGCAGGCGGCCAGAGTCTATTTCACCTGCTGTACCAAAAGGCCTTGCAAATTCAATCGATGCAGGACAGAGATGAAAGGCGTTCCCCTTGGACATGGGCAATAAAGTTCCAAGACCTTGTCTTCCACGATAATAACGAGCAACCTTGTTCCCAAGGAGGAACTTGCTCAGTAGTTTGAATGAGAAACACTTTTTCTGTTCGAAACCTCGCGTTTTTGATGACACTTCACAGGTGAGGAATTTCTCGTCGTGGTCATCAAATCGAATGGGCAGTTGACAATCCACTATCCATATACCGGGACCTAATAATACCTTTCAAGCTTTCAGGCTCTAAGGGCGGGTTGAAATTTCAAGCTAGTCACACGAGCAGTGGGCGAGACAGGAGAACAAGAAAGCATATGTGAATTCGAAGGATGTCAAAGTTATTAAAAAGAGATTTGGTATTCGGTCATCTATTGGGATGCTGAGCTGATTGTATAGACAATTACGCTTCATTACAAGCAATATGGTATCTTTCTATAAACGCCCACCCCTTAATACCAGAATACGTCCATTTCCTAACATCCCGAACTCCTTGCAATGCAACCCCGAAAATATAAATTATTCAACGCCGAGGGAGATTATTCGCGCCAAATCTGGGCCCGCCACCGGAAGCAAGGCTTTGCCTCACAATCATCTCCGCTGCAGCCGCGGCTGCAAGTCTTTCTCTCTGCCTACTTCTATCCCGGAGATAATTCGCAGCTTCTGGCCTCATCCTCAGGATTCGCAATATCATGTCATCGCTAGGGTCGGCTTGAGCTTCCTTTCGTTTTTCTTCTTTGGCTTTCTTCATGGTGCCTAGGTTACGACTAAGCATGATGCTTTTCGACCTTCGCAATGATACATTGCCCATCAGTCCTCCAAATGAAGCTCCAAGGCTCGGAGGCGCCGAGAGTCGATTCCGCTGATTATTTGCGCGTTGTGCAGATGCTGTCGCCATACGCTCCGATGTACGGATGAGATTGTCAGTCGTGTCGAAATAGAAGAAGTTGAGACTGGTGAGCTCATGGTATTTCGGAGACTTCAGAACTTCTGCCGGAACGCCTAGCACCTCACCAGTTTGGTCATCTCGTGCATGGAAAAAATCGAACAGAAGCTCAAGCCACTTGAATACAACGTCCATCTCTTGCTGAGTGAGGGGTCGTTGACTTGAAGGCTTGTCGGACAATGGCGGCACCAGGATTCCTTCTAGAGCTATGAGTACTTCTTTCCATAGTCTGGTCATAACCATGACCATGGAAGCGTCTGTCAGGGTTTGCTTCATAATGGCGAAGTTTTCGTCGAAGTAGTTGAAGAGAGGCTTCAAAGCATTCTCAATGTCCATTTGAGTGATGGTCGGTGCAACTGACTGGCGATTTTTCCATAGACTTGCTACTGTTGCAACACTGATACCTCGGTTGAGCAGGCTTTTCAAAGCGTCGTGAGAAAGTGAGGCGTTTATATATTGCGAGAGCTAAAACGTCAGCTTGGTATGAGAACTCAAAAGGATGCAATCAAACCTTGTCAGTGATTTTGCGGGTCATGTCTCTTTCTGTTCTCTTTAATAGTCGGAAAGCCTTCCCGAAATAAAATTGGATGTCATCCCTTTCTCCTTCCATGCTGACTCGTAGCAGCAGCCTGCCTTGGGTGTCCAAATTCAGCCAATATTCCCGTGGCAAGTAATCGCTGAAATGTGCCGGATCCAGCTTGAGGGAAGTTCTGCCCACATAATCATGATCACCAAACGTGTCCCAATCCCATATTGTGGCAATAATGTTGAGTGCTCCCGAGACTGTTATATCGACTGACTCATCCCAGCGAGGGTTGAGGTTTCTCATTACCACTCTTGTCTTCGCCAGTCGTTTCTGATATTCATCGCCAAGCACAACGTAAGGATCGCTCGTCCCATTGGGATCACAAGCTTTCAGTTCCTCCGCCTCCACGATCTTGATCGTGAAGACGTATTTTGAGGGTTTCCGCTGCTTCTCTTTAGGAGGTGTGATCTTTGCCAGCACTTCCGCACAAGCATCGACGTTCATAGTCTTCTCTAAGGTGTCAAGCTGTTGTATGGCGTACTCGATGTTGTTCAGCTTCACAAATGACTGTATATAATTAGTATGTATATTATCGGAAATAGAGAAAGGAACTTACCTCAGGGTAAAACTGGAAAGGCTCGATCTTCTCCTTATTGTTCCATGCATCCTTCGCAAACTGCATCCACTTTTCTTGCTTAGACTGCGCAGCAGCAGCTTCCTGCATTGGGGACAATCTGTCCATCTCTTTTGTAAACTTTTGTTCGATGACCTCACAGTATCTTGCGAGCCCCGTGCCAAATGATTTCGACAATGCTGTCATGAACTTCGCGTACTGAACATCATTATCCCATTCCAATTGGAATATTTGATCAGCTGTCTGATTGAACAGACGGAAGATGTCAATAACGGACACACTGTGCCGTTCGTCGTCTGTAGCAGGACGATCAGGATGCTCTGATCTAACTTGAAATTGATCTTGCTTAATGGCCTCATCAACAAGTTCCACCATTTTAGATTCGGAAACCCGAATCCAACGCCACACAAAGTCAGCAAGAACATCTTCGATATTGAACGCGAAAGGGCGGTTTGGCAAAGCCGACTGGTGGATACGGCGGATTTCAACAAGCTCTCGGTAGAGATCAAAGCCATCCTGTAGATCCACCTCAGAATTCTTTGTTTGAGCTACGTGTAGAATCCGCTTGATCAGATCTCCAGCGTCGCCTTCAAAACTTGGAAACATAGTTTCGACAAGGATTGTTAACGGGTTGACACCCATGATGTCAGGATTCTTGCGATATCTCTTCTGAATTCGCTCGCAGAGCTTCACAACAGCTTTGCCAAGCTGAACGACATGGTAAAACTGCCATTCTTCTTGAATCTGAGGTACTTCAGCCTCCAAGTATCCCCTGTATACCGCAGCAGCCTTTGCACGAAGCCCGTCTTGCAGTTGAATCTTGTAGGCATCGAGCTCATTCGGACCCATCGAAAACGATGGATCATTATGGATGTGGTTTTCCAGTACAAGCAGCACAGGTCCTGGAGATGGAGGCTTCGAGTCATAACAGTGCTGTAACAGATCATAGAGATCACGAAGCAAGCCGTCGTGCAAGTTTGACAATATCTGCCGATACAGTGCGAAGTCCTGGATTGTCCAATGGCTTTGATCAATGGAGGATAGGCTCACGGAGGGATAATGAACATGAGTACGTTTTGGCTCAGGCGGTGGATTTTTGACAAACTCAAATGCCGTGCCGAGCTCCTCTAGACCAATTTCTTGGTCAAGGAACTTTTGCGCAGCAACATCCAGGAACAACACCAGTCTAGAGAACTGTGGAATGCGCCAACGAATACAAAGTTCTGTCAACAGTTCCATCGATGCCTTGGAGAGTGGTGGGGTTGCAACTGGCCCATCGGCTGCGGGCGGTGCATGCAGCTGGTCGAATGTCATGGCATGCAATAAAATTGATCTATAGAACGAGCGCGGATCGGGTGGGATGAATGTAAACGAGCTCTCTTCAAGATAAATGCTGCTTAGGTGCTCGTCATCCAACGACAGCGAACTCATATCAACTGGCTGGTCGAAAACGTAAGAGGCATTTGACTCAACAGGACTCGTAACTATCCGACCTAAATCGGCGTAAGCCTGGTCTTCTGCGTTGGCCAAGTGTGTGTGAATGGGAGGAAGGGGTTTGTTTGGGCCCGACGATGATTTGACAAGCTCCGGTCTAGCTTGTAATATCTCTGCCATCATTTGTGATAGAGCGGGACCTTCTGCTTTCTTCCAGTCCTGATAAGCTTCTTCGACATCAAAATCGTCACTCCGCAATGTGCGTCTAGTGTTTACACCAAGACAATGCTGGTATGCTTTAAGGTCTGCAAGTGCAGCTGCCTCGGTCCAGACATTCTTGTTTGCATCAATGTCAGATTGCACCTGGGAGAGCCTGAGTCCAAATATTTTGGCAACCACTTGCACCATCGGCATATCCTTAACGTCGTAGCTGATAGGCACTACGACCTCAATACTCGATCCTCCTGCTCCATCCCCCGCACCGGCAAACAAGTCTTGGTCGTTTGTGAGCAATTTACTCTCTAAAGTTGCCAGTCGGCTCATGAGTTCGGGTCTGTCCTTGTCATTTCCATGGTCTTTCAAGGTGTTGCTGATCAGCCTGACAAAGAGTGCAACGTGTCGATCCACCAGCAGTTTCCAGGAGTCGTCGTCGGGTGCTTTGCCCTTCTGTAATGCCTTGGTCGCATTCGAATAGAATATCAGAACAAGGTCCTCAACTCGCCGCTCCTTGTCCATGCGCCGGCGAAATCCTTGTTCTGTGAAAGCCGTATATGCCTCAGCGAATGTGCGTTTCACTGCTGCGTCATCATATCCTCGAAGCTTTTCTTTCCCAACTAAAACCCCTTGTATTCTCTTTTCCAAAGGAGACATGAAGCCATGCGGAAACTTTTGGCTCTTCGTGTCCTTGATAAGAGAAAAGTCCTGGACTAGATCCCCGATCATGGCAGTCTTCCGTACAGGTTTCGGGGCAGCAATATACTGCTTCCTTTTCGCGCGGGGCTGGAGGAGGTGATGGAGGTACGCAGCCCTAAGTGCATATGTATACGCATCATTGTAACTGACTATATTTGATCGAACTCGAGAGGTGTTTCGGGAGCGACGTTCTCCGCCGTGCATGCTCTGGACACGCTTTCCAGGACGAGACCGAGAGGAGGCGGAAGACATCTTCGTCTCAGGTCGTATTCGACTTCAGATGCCAAGTTGGCAGGATGTTGGGGAGTCCTAGAACCCACGACGATTTGGCAGATGTGAATCTGCTGGTCCTCTTCCACGCTATCTCAAGCAGCAGATCACTGCGCCGATAAAGCTTTCTTTGTTTGGGAGTCACGGACGGAGTGGTTTCATGATGATCGGCTTTGGGGGTGGATGGCAAAGGTAAATCGAGGGAATGACGAAGCGTGCGAGCCTCGCTGCCAGGGTGTGCTGATTTAGAGTACTAGTGGGGTAAATCCAATCACCCGCGCGTAAAACACCAATACGAGAAATGGAGCCAAATAACTTCAAAATCCTGTGGTTCGAGAACAGGTGATTGCTCAAAAGGATAATAAAGTGAAAGATCAGATTATCCGGCGAGTAGTATTTTTTCTTAGACAGGGTCAATATCTGTCAGAGAAAGCGCCTTTGGAAGCTCCAAAACAACACTCATAAACGTGTTGGACATCTCATAACTCCAATCATGGACACGCTTTACAATTTGTTTGAAACACTGGTACTCGTCTGCGGTTGCTGGAGGACTGCACTTGGTCGTTTAGTAGGTACCTCAGTTGCAAGAACCGGAACTTCTTGGGATATTGGTATCACGTGATAGTACCACCGGCAAACGACATCCTTGCATCGACTCCGTTGGCCAGTGGATGTCGGCCCCTTGGAGTCCTCAAGCTGTCTGGCAAAAGTCAGCCGCTTTGAAAACACAACTATTGCTCTGACTCCTCTCCTTATCGTCGTTGCTCATGGTCTCTCGTGCCACAAGCATGCGTGCTCAGCTTCGGACTGCGCAGAGGGAAGGTACAAGCACAAGCTTCGAAACTCATTTCACTTCCCGCCTTGCCCTCGATAAACCATGACCATGGCGACCAGCCTTCCAAGTCCCGATCTAGCCCTCAGTGACACCGCATCGCAGCCAGATGAGCAGATAACTACTGGACCGAAGACCTCCGCAGCCTGTCAACAGTCGAACGAAATGAAGTCCAGTCTTGGAGACGATGTTGATGAATCACAGATGGGGGCAACGGACTCTGGGGAGCATGACAAGACCCGGAAAACCACCATCGATCCTAGAGCCAAGATCTCAAGTTTGCTGAAGGACAAGGAAAAGGAATGGACTGCTGTAGTGGAAAACAGAAGGGGACCGCTTCGATTGCTTGATCTGCCGATGGATGTTTTGAAGGAGATTGTGAAAGAGGTGAGGACCCCATTTAAACGTACTGCAAACATACTTTAATCACTCAGTGCTTCAGGTTACGCACACAAATGATTTAACAGCGTTGGCTTTAACTCATTCCGCCCTCCATAACCTTGCTATACCTCATATATACTCCCGCTTCGACATTGTATGGCCGGATGCGCATGCCACAACTGATCCACGGACGGGAGTCGATGCTCTTACATATGGACTCGCAACATTGTGCATGGGGGATGTTTTCACAGATCATAGCTTGGCGCAGTCGTTCACCTGCCTGAATTGTGGTACACAGAACATTGCGGAGTGTAATCATGGCCTTAAGGCTGGACAACAAAGAGGAGAGCGACGTCTTGGAAACCAATACCCGCAATTTACGAGGAAGTTCTCACTTGGCAATGGACCGGCTGATTGGGTCCAAGAGTACCTCATTACGAAAGAGAGCGGTAAGATGCTTGGAACGCTGGTTGCTCTGGCTGTAGCACGAATGGTCAATCTGGAGACGTTCGTTTGGGACATGCCAACTGGAGTGCTTAGAGATGTGTGGCTTGCTCTATCGTCCTTACAGAACAGACACCCGAAGAATGAATGTAGGCTTGAGCGGGTATGGGTTCGATGGCATGATAATTCAGATTCAGCCAGCTTGCCTCCGGCCCAAGCCTCCAGCACACCAGCAAGTACCACGCCACAGATGCTCGCAGGTAGTACAATGACCAATATTGGATGGACAATCCCACCTGGCTCTACCTCAAATACCCAAGGAAATCCTCAGCCGCTTTCCTATGCCCAGAGCAGGGTGGAGTACCCGACTCTCAGTGTCCTTCCGCCTTTGAGGAGCTTGTCAGTCCTGGACGTCGATGAACTAGACTATTTGGATGAAATGAGCGTTCTCATTGCTAAGTCAAAAGACCGTCTTCGAGAACTACGGGTTGGTATCTCGGCCAAGGCCGTGAATCGGGACTTTGTTATAGCTTGGGACGGTCCTGAGCTGCATCAAGTTGACCACAAGGCATCATGGCCTGGCGCGAGTACAAGTGGAGAGAGAAGACTCGGTGGAGTTTTGGGTGTGCTCTTGGGCAGGGTGTTCGATATACGCAAGAAGCAGAAGGCGAAACCTGACAGGAAGGATTGGGATGCCACTACTATTTCTTCTCCTCTTGCGCCGCAACCTCCCAATACTCAAATCCTCCTTGGCTCAGCACCAACGCAGAGCAGTGATGTGTTACTCAACCACATACCTGAGACTCCTGAAATTAACACCTCCGAAGAATACTGGACTGGCAAAGGAAATGGTCCTCTCAATGAGACGGTTCTGTCTGATCCTGGTACAACATTCAATCCCCATACCGGACCTACGGCGATGCACGCAGAGGGTCTAAACCCCAATCATCAGCAGGATATGACTACCACTGATGCCGAGTCTGCCCAATCAAACGTTCAGTCCCTCAGTAGTTTGGTTGCTCAGAGCATTGCTGCACTGCAGCTAGATGACGTCTCACAACTCGATGTGGTCGCAGAACCACCATTGAGACGCTCATCGACGCACACCCAGCGACAATCACACTTCTCAGAAGCTCAGTCCATCGAAAGAGAGAGATTAGATGGCAAATTAAGGCTTCAAAGTTTAGAGCTCGAGAGAGTTCCCTTGTCAGTAGAAGTTCTGCGAAAAGGATTTGACTGGTCAGTGTTGTCAAATTTGACGATACTGGATTGTGCACAACATGACAGGCTTTGGCACATGCTTCGCCGACACTTCCAGCCATCACCGCTAGGCCCAGCTTCGTCTTCCAAACACGGAGTATCGTTGCAATACCACCTAAACCTCAAGAAGGTACACACTGATGCAGCATCTCCTGCTCTCATCACGTTCTTGAAAGAGACTTTGGCTCCAAACACCCTCGAGACTCTATTTCTTCAAGATCGCAAACGAACAAGTACAACGAGTGTAACTATTGTAAGGGCTCCATCATCTTTGTACAATTCACATGTCTCCCGAATGCTAACACTACCTGCCCCAGGATGCTATATACCGTGGACCTCTAAAGCGCCACCGTGCAAGTCTGAAGAGGTTGATGCTAGACAGCTCCGACAGGATACCAAGAGGACCTACAAGTTCTTCGGATAATGCACGATGGAGGAATTGGATGCCGACTCGAGATGTCCTCAACTTCATCACTAGTGGTCGCATGAGTAGTCTTCGAGAGCTTAGCATTGCCGTGGACTACAAAGACTGGGTAAGAATTTCCTCATTTGTTCCTCAAAGCCTTATATCTACATACTAATGTGCTATAGCATCACTTCCTTCAGCGTCTTCCGCAAATTCCCCATCTTCGTTCACTTAACATCCCTTTTATTGCAGATCATGTAACGCCGGCTTTTGACCCCAAGGAGTTGGTTCTGCAAGTTATTGACGTGATTGTTCTGCGGCCTGAGGTGGAACTTTGTTATATGGGCGTTTCTCACAAGTGTTTCGAAATTCTGGAAAATCGGCCGCACGATGAGGCTCACGGAACAATGGATTCACATCCAAGCGCTGTAGGACCAGGACCAGGTGCTATAACTGACGAGGAAGATGATGAAGAAGACGAGGATGGAAGTGACGACGACGATGATGAGCAGGGAGAGTCTGATGATAATGGGACTGCGGTAGGAGCGCCGGCTGGAATTGTTGATCCTGATGAAACGGACGAGGAAGTTTCAGATCACGAAGATTCGGATACCGACTCTTACGACGGCTCTGAAGATGGCAGATCAAAGGTTCGACTTCGACCTCGAGAAATTCTCTTTTACGACGATAAGGTTGCCATTTTCAAGGCTCGTCATGGTAAACTCTGATGGATGAATGACCATCTTTTGCACAATTTTGATTGGGGTTATTAAGATTAAGATAGGAGCTTACATATTGTTGGAGTTTTCACTTGAGCGCACAGGAGCATTGCCAGGGTGGCAGCAACAACAGGAGTGGATCGGTTTTGCAAAGGAGTTCTGCTAGGAAACCTCCTCCTAAGCAATTTTGGGAGATGGGCGGATACAGAAAATTCAGCTTTTACTTCGCTCAGAGCCTCACAGAATAAGAATGATACCTGTTTTAGGACAGATTGATGGCGCTCAATGTGAGATTCCGCCTGGTGCTGAGTGATCAGGTGAGTTGATACGCGGAGAGCCTTGCTGGACCAGAAGCTGAAAATCTTCGTGGGGACCAAGTTCTCTGAGGCCACAACGTCGAAGAGATTGACATCAATTTCGGTCCCCGAAATCCCATTCTCGTGATCTCGCCCCCAATGGCAGTCCAATGTCGGATGAAGGTGTCCAATGGCCGTGAAATGATTTTTGGGGTGAGAAATAACTGCACCGTGTCTCCGGATTGGCTAGACGCAAGCGCGCCTCTGGGGGCACAAGGCTGTGCTGTGCGGCAAGTGGGTTAAATCGGCACGACCCATGGCCATGTGATGGGGCCAACCCTTCGTGGCTAAGATGGCGGGTAGCCGACTGAGCCTCTACCAAAATAAACTGTGGCAGATGGGTCCTGGGGAAGGTGACCGTCTGGACGCCATGGCGGAGGGGTGATTAGGATTGCATGCGGTCGCAGAAAGCAGCAGCGGGAGGCAGACTCGGGAGGGTAAGGGCAAAGACTGAGCGGGTAGCAGATAGCAGACGTTTGGCAGCATGAGTGAGAGTGTGAACGTGCACAGGCCCAGGGGCCTCGATTTCAAGTCCCTTTTGCGTTAGTCCCCAAGCCCAAGGTGGACGTGGACGTTGAACGTGGAGCTGGGCCTTAGCTGCTGCTGCTGCTGCTATCAAAACATTCTTTCCTGCGCGCCGCTTCATGGGCTGATGCAGGAGTCAGGAGTGTTGACGGTTTCGTGGGGAAGCCGGAGCAGATCGGAAATTTCCAGGTTCCGATGGCAATCACTATCACATTCACATTTCAGGACCAAGATCGTGAGATCATTGGTATCGTGTTGTCTTACTCCGTACTCCGTAAAGCACAGTGTGATGTCTTGCGGGGTGGTACTATTTTGGGTCGGGCAGTGTTCATGAATCAAGCATCGGGTGGCTTTTGTTTCGAGGAGGTTTCCTAAATCTTAAATTTCGGTGGCTTGCGGGCTTGAGGGCTTGAGAGTGCCGGGAAACGGTAGGACACGCTTCGTCCGTTTTCGGATGGGGAGATGCAGCTGCACGGGCGACCTGGGAGAGCTCTGTTTGCCCAGGGCCGAGTGGTTTGGGGAGCGAGGCGCAAGCTTCGAGAGAGCTTGGGGGAGCTTCAGCTCTTCGCGCTAGACCAACTCCGCACAGCAAGAAGCTCCAATACCCAGAGCTCGACTGGTGAGGGGCACATCGACCACTCGACTCGACCGGCCCTTCACTTTTCCGCAGCAGCAGCAGCAGCAACACGACTCTCGAGGAACCCATGCAGGCGATGATGCGACCTCGAGGCCTTGAAGCTTCCTGCAGAACCCCACTAGTAGATCTTCGAGCGCGGCTACCTCTGCCATCCATGGCCTGGGTGCTCGTACAGCCAGCGATGACGATGTCTAGCTGGTGTTTTGTCGATCCAGAAGATCGGTAGAATTAGGCAACAGAACCAGAGGCACCATCAACGATAACTGCCTCTTATCATACGGCCGTTTAGCAGAGTTATTCCAGCAACTGGGTTCCTAGGACTCGGACCCTAACGTCACGATGGCTTTGTGGGGATGCCAGTGCTGCGAGTTGGGACGATGGTTCCGAGCTTGCAGCAGCAAATCTCCCATTTCAAAAGCACCCCAGTAAACAGCAGGACCCCAGAGAGGCCCAGAGGGCCTAGATGGTTCGTCGTTTTGCCTCAGTATCGAAATTCAGGACACGTAAACGAGACCAACTCAGAAGGATTCGGCCAGGCGGTTGATCTACGTGAAGAAGAGGATCTCTCGACATTGAACATCTTCTATCTCAAAGAGGACCAAAATACCTTCCATGCAACAAAATTTGCGTACTTCCTTTATCTGGATACTGATGACAGCTGCCAAATTACCGGAAACCACCTAATGGAGACTTGTAGTATACCCTGGGATCACTCCCGAGAGCCTGTACACCAGGCCATCGTTTCCAGAACTACCCCATTTCTGGAGCCCTGCAGCACTCCTGGGGGCCACACTGGCGAGAAGAGATGGTGCCAACGGTCGGCTGTTATTCTCCTGGTTGGCAATTTAACAGCTCGCTCTCACTCGCCCAGAGGGGGGCCGTGTACGATTGCGGCGTAGATAGTGCTACCCTCGCCTGAGAAGCCTGGCGAGCGTGAAAGCCACTGAGCAGGAAGCCTTGCCGTCACACTAAGCACTTTTGACATGCAAATTCCAGAGAGCGGGAGCGTCATTTGGCGCGTTTTCTATTCTGTGAGTGCAGACTAGAATGACAGGGGCCTGAATCCTTCGACCGTTCTCGCTTGTACCGGTGATCTACCAATGGCTTGTAAACCCTACAGCCCCCTCGACGGGCATGGTCCAAGTACATTATAGCCTTGTTTTCCCAAACTGAGTTGAGGCGGAGGACCATGAACTGTTATGCCAGGCCGAATCCGTCAGACCTCCAAAATAACTCTTCAAATTTCGTTTTCCGCAGATATACTACTAAAGAGTACCCGCCCTTCTCACTTCACTGCGTTTCGAAACACTCTTGCTCACCATCAATCAAACCCTCTTTGTCTATTTCGAGTGTTCTTTTCTAATTTCATGCGTATGTGCCGCTGTTATCACTCACAGCCCCAGACCCAGCCCTCATGGACAGTCTCTATACAGACCCGAGTACACAAGACTCACGTCAAAACAGATCACGATCCAATAGCTATCTTTCTTCGACAGCCGCACAGTTCCAAGGCTTGAACATAAATCACCCGTCTCCCTCAAGCGATCAGGTAGCTGCGAGTTCTTCGGATCATCCGACTACTGCCGCCTACCGCACTGCATCTCCATCAACCTTTCCTGACTCACACCCATCACCAAAGACATTCATCTCAACACCGGTGCCTGAACAGACCATCCCATTTCCCTTACTTTCACAAAGTGATTTGGATGTCGACTGGGCCTTCTTATCTGCAACTGAAGCACGTCCTGGAAACACGCCAATTCTCAGACTAGACCCCGCGCAATCATTCCCGGAAGAACAATCAGTTGGTCTTAGACCTTTCAGATCAAATTCCAATCCCCATCCAGCAAACATGAGGTGAGAGATGATCCATCTTTGCAAAAAGGTCTCCACTCACAACTCCAATAGTACTCTCGGGATTCAGCAATATGATGGGAGGTTTGATTCCAGCATGCAAGCTGCTATTCGACACACCTTCACATGGCCCCGTAAGTGTAGAAATTATCTACAGGAGCGTGATGAGTACTCATATTCTACAGAATACGACATGCCTCAAGACTTCCTTCCTTCAAATGCAAGTCCGGGTCTGAGCCCAGGACAACTTACACCTTCTATGTACGAGGAACCCAAGCTCATGCCGGTCTATGCGAGGTCACTCTCTTCAAGCCCACCACGAGGCAGCCTCACGCCAGAGCAACGAGAACTGAAGCGCCAACAAGACTCTGCAAGGAGAGATTCAAAGACGAAGATGAGAAATCGGTCGGCGAGTAACCAGAGCAATCACAGCAACTCATATATCGTGTCTCAGAATGGTTCTCCAGATCCTCTACCAAGAACTCTTCCAGAATACCCCAACAGTCTCACTCCATCTCCGCTTCTCTCCCAGGATTCTCTCCAAACTTCCCCAGCTCTGGGAAGCAACTCTTTTTTCACACCATATTCTCCACCTCTCAATCAGGGTCCCCTCAACAATCAGTCATCAACTGATATGTCCGCACCAGTCTTTCCAATGTAGGTTTTGTGGAAAAGACATTGAATTTTCTATTTACTAATCCATTTTCAGGGGCCCTTATGATTTCAATTCTACTTCAGCATACCCCATGACATTCCCTGCACAAGACCCGAGCATGCAAGCCTTTGTCGGCCGGCCACACTCTCTGTCGTCAGCTTCAGATCAACCAGGCATGTACCGGACTCAGCAAGTGAGTCCGAAGATAGGCGCGAAGGAGTCAGGAGACCACGTTCGGGTGGTTCACAGCCGTCCGAAACCACAATGCTGGGAGCACGGCTGCAATGGCCGTCAATTTTCTACTTTTAGCAATCTTCTGCGCCATCAGCGAGAGAAGTCGGGAGCATCACAGAAATCGAGCTGTCCCAATTGCGGCGCTGAATTTACTCGGACGACGGCTAGGAATGGACACATGGCGCACGACAAGTGCAAGTCACGGAGGAACTCGTGAACGAATTGGGGAATGAAAGGAAATAAACAGGGATCATGCATTTGGGCGGAGTCACACATCCGGAGTTTAGGGAAATGGATTGGGATGAATGCTGGGCGTTCCAATTTAGAACGAACATTCGTTTGGCAGGATAGGAAAATAGGGCTTCTTGCATGCCTGGGCTCGATTTTACGAGGCAGGATGACGGTTCACGGTCGGTATACCCTTCTTTAGCATCACAGCCAGCTCAAAAAAGATATGAACAACACTTCCATCCTCCATCACACGTTACAAGTGACACTCGCTATTGGGAGCTGAAGACATGGGTTCAGCAGTAGGTGCCAAGTGGATTGAAATTGAAGGGTATGGCGGGGCGCAAGCAAGTTGCAAGAGTAAGAAGAGCCAGTGCCGAGACGAAACAGTGCCAGCCCATGCTTGCCGATCGTGGGAGGTGATGGGATGGGATTCCCACAGCTCACACACCTCACCTCACTTTCACACGGTGTCATGTCCCAAAAAAGCAACATTTGCAACTAGCAGAGATGAGACGAGAGCAAAAGCGGGAATGCGCAGCTCGGCCACGATACGGCTGTACTTTGACGGCGTCTGTTCTGTATCATGAGGTTAACCATTAATCGCGAACTGGCCTGTAAGTGCAGTTAGAGGCAGGACACAGCCCCTTTGTTTTTAGAACAAGCTGCCTTAAGTCTATTGGCTCGCGTGGCTGCGGCTAGAGTTGGCGCGCTGAAGTGGGGCTGAGCAGGCCAATTATGTCGAGTTGGGGCGGGTTCCTGGGGTTCCTGAGGTCGCTTACTTGGATATGTACTATTATGTAAGGTAAGCTCAGCCTTTCCCACACGGGAGATTGGATGACCTGAGAGCGACCTGGGAGACCTGGCCATCCTGGCCATCTGCGACAAAGTGCGGCAATGCCAACTTTTACGAGAGGCGAGCAAGCAGGGCCGGTGAATGGGTGAGCAAACGCGGGTTCACCAACATCCCAAATCCCCTGCCGTCGGGATCAAGCGCCACCTGCAACATGAAACGGTGGGGCTGAGATCATTGAACGCCAACCCGGAAATCCCTGCACGGAGCAAGCAACCACCTTAGCTCGAGGGCTGCGATGCATGTGCTACTGTATGTGCGTTGGTGATGGCCTCGTTTTTAGGTGACTTGGCCATGATGTATTTATGGGACATGATCATCACCGCAGCTGATTGTGCAACGGCCCACCGGGCTTCCAGGACCGTCTTACAGCCTTTCAGCCTTGTAGTGCAAGGCTCAGCATGGTGATCTCCTCGAACCCCAGCTGCGGGGGATTCGAACAGGGAACTCTCCAGACGGGGATAGTGCATAAAGTTTTGGGAGATCATGTATGCTTCTTCTGTTTCGACCAGGAATCTCAGGAATTTGGAATTTTGGAACGTTCCAAAACTTTCCAGGAAATTGTTCTTCCCCACGTTTGTACTGAATCCAATCTTTGTTTCATGGTACCACCGTGTTCATGCGCCTACCATCTGCAGATGAATTGTCACATGTCATTAAAAATATATGAAACAAGCAGCTGAGGTCTGAAATAGGACGATATCCGGATAGCTTCTTACAGTACAATAGTAACATTATGCCGTGTCTTATGGCGGCATTTCCGACCCCGCGGAAGGCTTGCATCTTACATCCTTAAAACGGCCGGTAGTCGGACCGTTGGAGGAACCCAAATAGGAATCTGCGATGTTCCGCTTGTGTGTGCTCGAGCCTACTCGAAGTTGTCGAAGAATTCGGGGGCTGATCTGTGCCGTGACTCCGACACACTTCAGATGGATAGCCAAAATGGACTTCGTTCTACACACTACTCAACCATCCACAATCGCGTTTGCTGGCTCTGCAAATCGGTGATGATTCTTGAGGTGACTCGATGGCGAGTCTCGTGGTTGTGAGCTCGCGAACAGCAGGCGCAAGTACTCTGAACCAAAAGAGCAAGTGCGATTTTGGTAACTCAGACTTTCCTAGAATTCAATCCAGAGATGGGAAAACTACAAACACATAATCTCCATTGCGTTCAGTTTCTTACTCTCTTAGCCTCATGCGTTGATTGGCTTCTTATGCTTCAATATGAATACCGGAATCAATATCCCTGGCAGGCAGACGTCCACAAGTTCACCAGCTTCTTCGAAAAGCAGTCAAAGACAATCTTCCAATGGCAGCAACGTGTCACTTCCAACAATTGTCGAGGTTCCAGAAGACGTTGATACTCGAGGCGACCCATATGTGTAGGGTCCCTTGATTCATCTCGTTTCCGCGGACATTGACAAGCAGCAGGAAGACTGGTTTTCGCGGCGTTCTAGAATCTCCCTATTGTACTAAGCTTGCCGTTCTTGCAGCTCTTGGAGGACTTGCTTTTGGTATCGTTCACCACCCTCTCCCCACCTGTATCGTTCACGGTACGTAAAACATAGATAACCAACGAGGCAACAGGCTACAATGAAGGAATTATCCCACTTGCGTTCACCATGAAGCAATGCAGCGACCAATTTCCGCAGCTGGGTATTCCGTTTTGGTACTATTTCGTACTGGCAATATCTCAGTTGGGTGGGTTTTTGGGAGCTTTGATAATGGGGTTAGTTACGTTCCGATACCTACAAATCGAGAGCTGGCTCAATAATTCGCAGATCGGCTGCAGATCGCTGCTCGAGAAGGAACTCGATGGGCCTCGCAGCGGTGGTTTTCATCGTAGGTTTCGCCTTCCAGACCGTTTCAATGAATTATGCCATGTTGGTTGTGGCACGCTTGATCAGTGCTATCGCCGTTGGGATGCTTTCAGTCATTTCACCCATTTATATTTCGGAGATCAGCCCACCGGAAATCAGAGGGGCTTTATTGATATTCAGTAAGTCACTCCGCTTTCAAGGCTGTTTCAATTCGACATTTATCTCCTGTCACAATGAGCACTGGGTGGCTTCTTTTGAATTTCCAAGACCTCGCGGGCATTCGTGGCCTTGCCCATGGTTGAATGCTCCACCAAGTCTCGCGCACTAATCTGTAACTCCATGACTATGCTGATTAAATCCTTTTGCAGTGGATCTTGCAATTGTTATTGGATCAATCGTGTCGTTCGGAATCACTTTCGGCACGAGGTATATCGATGGGGAGGAGAGTTGGAGACTCCCCTTCGTTCTGCTAGTAATCTCAGCATTATCCTGTTCACATTTGAATAGAAGCTAACTATTTCCAAGGTAGTTCCAGGGGCAGTCCTTGGGATTGGAGCAATCAGTTTACCTTATTCTCCTCGATGGCTTGCATTACGATTTGAGAATCAACAAGCTCTATTCTACCTGGCAAAAATTCGACAACTGAGTGCAGATGATTGCAAAGTTCAAAATGAGTGGATGGAAATCCGTGTCGAAGCAGCCTACCAACGAGAGATCAGTGAAACTCAACAACCACGGTTGCAGCAAAGATCGCACATCAACGGTATCAAACTTGAACTCGCAATGTGGCTTGATTGCTTTAGATCTCGATACTGGAAAAGGACACACCTCGGTATTGGACTGATGTTCTTTCAGCAATTTGCTGGGGTCAATGCTCTAGCTTACAATTTTCCCGCCCTGATGGGTACATTGGGAGCGGGCTTCAATGTACAAGTCGCCTTGCCTGTAATTTTGGGCTCAGTGCACTTCCTGGGTGCGCTATCATGCCTATGGACAATAGATACGGTTGGACGAAAACGATTGCTCGTGTACGGATCGAGTGTGATGCTGGTCTGCCTCGTCATCATTGCTGGCTTGAACGGCCAATTCTCGTACGACTGGGCCTCTCACCAAGACGCTGCATGGATTTGTGTAGGATTTTCGATTCTTTGTTCCCTGGCTTTTGGAGCAACTTGGAGTCCGATCTCGTGGGCTCTGCCGGCTGAGATTTTCCCGAACCGTCTCCGGGCAAAGGGAAGTGCATTGAGTGCATGCTCCTACTGGCTGTGAGTCGTTCACTTGAGATACTGATATTTGTGGGCTAATCTTAACAGTAATGCCTTCCTCGCTAAGCTGGTCACCCAGAGTCTGTTTAACAAGTCTGAATGGGGAACATATGCCTTCTTTGCTGGCTTGTGTCTCCTTTCTGGCTTTTGGGTTGCCCTTTTCGTGCCAGAAACGAAATGCAGAATCCTTGAGGAAATGGATAGGTTGTTTCAGTCTCATGCAGAGTTTATTAGAGAAGAGGAGAAGAAAAAAGATCTTCGGAAGACATTGGCAAGTGGCTATAATCCCGAACCTTTTATTAGCCCAGGAGGAACTCCAACGAATGGGTTCAGAACCAGAAGTGTTGTTACTATTGGATGATTGAGATACGTTCATTGTTGTTGGAATCCAAGCAATGGGAAGTATGATTCTTTCAATCGGGTAGGAAGTGGGTGGACAACAGTATCATGATAGTTCTTCTAGTAATTGCAACAAAGTCCAAGACACCTCTCTTTGATAGATTGGATTGGACTGGGGCTACGAAATTCCAGTTGCTTTGAGAAGTGTATATAATAGCAAAGTTGATGTGTTTATTGACGGGGAGCAGGTCGAATTGAGTGATTCTCCATGCTCAATGAGTCCAAAAATATACGGTCACTCAGGGCTTGGGGGCGTATCATGTGACGAGAATCTGATGTGGGGAAATGAAGCCGGCCAGTCCCGAACCCTAATTTATTGTTGAGTAAAAATGATCTTCAAAGGCACTCGTGGTTCCAATCAAGGTCCAAAATTTAACTACACCAGTCAGGTGAGTACGTTCCCTCCTCGTGGCCCCCTGTTCGCCAGCCGAGTGTAAACAGCATTTGGGAGCTTCAAGTTCGACCATAAGTCGCAATTTGTCTCAAGGTCGATGAGATAACTCATCGGTCACAGCGTACTCAACATGTCTACGCTCTCTCAATTCTTCAAAGAGCCGCCGCGCAATATACCTCTCATTATTGGCACTTCAGTAGCAACCACTCTCGCCGTCATCACACTCGCAAGACTCAGCCTTCGATCCCCAACCAAACCAAAACTAATCGTAAGTCCGCGAGAGACTCTCCTTCCAAAACTCACAAAAGAAGAGCAAAGCCTTCTTTCTTATCCCCCTGATATCTTCCCTGGAGCACGGGATGTACCCAGTCCTGTAAGTCAAGTCACGTGGTCTCCAATGTCAAGATCCAAATAGCTGAAAGAACTACGCAGTATGGTACAATCCGCGTCTACGAATGGGGCCCAGAAGATGGAAAGAAGGTGCTCTTGATTCACGGCATCAGTACACCATGTTTATCGCTTGGCAAACTTGCTCACGCCTTGGTGAAACTGGGTTGTCGAGTCATCCTCTTTGATCTCTTTGGCCGAGGCTACAGTGACAGTCCCGCCGATTTACCTCTTGATTCCCGGCTGTACAGTACGGAGATCCTGATAGCGATCACCTCATCACCCGTTCCATGGACACCAGGAGGATTCAGCATCGTCGGATATTCGCTCGGCGGCGGGATAGCCGTCGACTTCACCACCGCTTTCCCACCCATGGTGAAAAGCCTCGTTCTCTTGGCCCCAGCTGGCCTTATCCGACCCTACCACTTTGACTGGGTAAGTAGACTCATGTACTCAGACCATGTCACAGATTGGCTGCTTGAATGGGCTGTGGAGAGACGACTGAGAGGTGGGCCTATACGACCTTCTGTTGCGAAGACAGGAGATGAGAAGAATCCCACTGCTGGGGCAGAGATTAAAGGGAATAGGGACCCAGAGTATGAGAGCACGGTCTTGGTAGATGGGAGACAGGGTCTCACGATAACGGAGGCGGTGAAATGGCAGCTGGATAATCACAAGGGGTTTGTGAAGGCTTTTTGTAGTTCTATTAAATATAGCTCTATTGAGCAAAGGGAGGAGACGTGGAAGAAGTTGGCGGAGAGAGAGGATCAGGTATTGGTAATTGTGGGCAAGACGGATCCGGTTATTCTAGCTGATGAGTTGATGGAAGATGTGTTTAAGGTCGTTGGAAATGAAAATGTGCGCTGGAGGGTAGTGGATTCGGCTCACGAATTTCCGATTACGAAATGGCAAGAGGTAGCTGATGAGATTAGATCCTTCTGGGGAATATAGACTTAGATGGTAAGAGGGTGTGCGAGACTTAATTAGATCTCTTCATTCGTCGCCGTCTTTATTTCGTATTTGTTAGATTCCGGCGGTGCGATGCTTCGGAATGGTCTCCTTGGAAGATCTTGAATCCTGTACGAACTTCAAGAAAGGTCTCGGGCTGTAGACGACTTTCTTTGCCGGTGACTCGGCCTCCCCTTCATTGTCTCTTCTTTGCAAGTCACGGGCTGCAAGATTTTTATCTTGATTCCATGGTCCGCAGCGTCTGGGTCAGACCTGAATTCTTCAGAAGTCAAAACTTAAGCATGATCCTTGCTTCATGCCTTCCCTTGAACCAAGCTGGACTTTTATTTGGTGTGTCGACTGCCGAATCTAATCTATTAATGGCCGTTAGGCTGTCTTGGTCGAGGTTCTTCCTCCTTACATACCCTTGCTCACCCGTTCCGTGGGTAGCTTTCAGAGGTTCACGGGAGCATCAATGACCTCAGTCTCTTAGATCGAGTCCCATTTTTCAGTAAGAATTGGTTCCTATGATTTAGGTTATTCTCAGCACCATAAAATCTGGGCTTCCCTCCCTCTTTAGAAGTTAGTTCTTCAAGAAAAAACACACACACTTTTCAATTCATTTCCAGAAACAAGTTCGCACTTTCCAAAATAAACACCATGGAGCTCCAAAAGCTCAACAATATCATCGAGGTCGAGACATCTTCGGTTGCAACTTCCTCAAACAGCACTCAATACACAGACTCGGATTCACACTCGATAGCCTCAAGCGTCACATCGATATCCAATCTCTCGTCATCACCAAAAAGCATCGACTTCATCGACTTTAACAATCGCAGCCCCGAAGTTCGCGACGCCAGACTCGCCAATTCGATTCTCTCACTCGACGAAGACATTCCAGAAGACATCGACGACAGCATCAAACAACTTCTCAAAAATCACATCGCCATTACTACATCACTGGAGTTCGACGATCACTACCTGGAGTACAAGCAACAAATGGCCACCAAACGCATTACCGAAAAGAAACTTCCAACATCCAAGGCCAGCAACATCACCAAATCCATCGATTTCGACCACGATAACTATCAGGACTACAAAAAACAAATGGCCATCAAACGCTCCAATGAAAAGAAACTTCCAACATCGAAGATTGGATCGAATCGTCAAATATCGCCACCAAAAAGCATCCCGTGAGGTTTTGACATAACTTCGAATCCAGGGCAAACCCTCAGATTCGGCACACAACCAGCATAGAAGCCAGGAGAACCTTACTCGAGAAATTTCACGCCAAGAAGAGAATCTCAGAACCACACTTCACGGAGAACTGGAACAATGAACTCATAACCACTATCTCGACCATGGTCCAAAACCGGACGGCTCAAACTCTAAATTCGATTCCTCCGAACCTGCCAGAATAGCAACCAAGCAAGGAGCATGAAGTTACTCCCAAAAAGGACAAGCCTCTTGACGAGGCATGGATCAAACGAAAATAAATTTTGGCCTGACTCAGATTGAAATCTTGCAACCACGGAAATATCGCCAACACAACACTACCGGCCCTCAGCGAACATCAATAGGCAACTAAAAGGAGAACCATCTTTATCTGGTCATTTCGGCACCTCGAATACCAAACACTCAAAAATGTGACTACACACAATCATCCTATCAACACCGCCACATCAAGACCACTGCACATCGATATAAATACCAACTCGACACGGCTGCCAACTTGGCACCCCTATCAAGTCACTAACGCTCACTGAGCATGGAGAATCAATCACCACAAAACGAGTTTTTTTTCATCACACCACCTTTACTGAAGTTCATCACATCGCCGAACGTGCATTGATGAGACCAGAATGAGAATGAAGGGGAAACGAGGGAGGAAAATAGGAAAGTAGAAGAAGGAAATGGTTTTTGAAGGAGAGGTCAATGAGCTTGGAAAGAGGATTCAAGAAGAGGAACTGGGCGGAGGTTTTGGAACGGGAAAAGTTTGGGCCAAGGCAGTAGGAAGAGCGAGGATTGTATGATATGTAGATAGAACAACCTCATGATTGAAGACATATTGAGGAAACGGATATTTCGTCCTTTGATAGTGAAGACCAACCGGCTTCTTACATATATGCTTCAAAATACGTATTGTGCGTATATCAGAGACCATTTAAGGGGCAATACTCTACGCGAACCCTTCGCGTCAACGCGTCTCCCACCGCCATCCCCGTCTCTCTGCACAATCCCTTTCACAACCACAATGTCTGCAACCTCACCACCCAACTCACCTCTCCCAAAACGCCAAAAGCCAAACCCAACCCCAATCACCGAATCTACACCTTCAATTGACTCCACCATGGCCACCACCGCCCCCGCCGTCACGAAAGTCGACGCCGCCCCTCCCTTGCTCATCAAGAAGCTGAGCGACAAGGCGAAGCTGCCAACGAGAGGAAGCGCGTTCGCGGCGGGATATGATATCTATGCCTCGAAAGATACGGTGGTTCCCGCTAGGGGGAAGGTGCTCGTGGATACGGATATTAGTATGGCGGTGCCGGATGGGACTTGTTTGTTGCCCTCTCCCTTGCTTCTTTTTCTTGACCAAGGATTTTCAGTCGCTTAGTTCAAGTGCTAATTTGGTTGTTGGATGGTAGATGGTCGTATTGCGCCACGCTCTGGCCTGGCATCTAAGCACATGATCGATACTGGGGCTGGTGTCATTGACGCAGATTACCGTGGCCAGGTCAAGGTCTTGCTGTTCAATCATGGAGAGAAGGACTTTGAAGTCAAGGAGGGAGACCGCGTTGCTCAGTTGGTTTTGGAGAGGATCTATACACCTGAAGTAGTCGAGGTTAAGGAGTTGGAGGAGAGCGTTAGAGGTGCTGGGGGTTTCGGGAGCACTGGTTAGATCTGGGTTGGGAAAAGGGAGTTGGATGAGATGATTTGAGGGTAGAGATGAAAAGGGAGTTAAGGTATGCAAGAACGATAGACTTGAATGCAATTGGATCTTCTACAAATAAATCTGGTTTGATATAGTGAGCTATCTCTGTATCAAAAGAACAAATGCTTGCTATGCAACCAAATACCTCTCATATGACACGCTCATCATCTAAACAGTCCACCTTTATGAAAATCTTTCCGCTCTAAACTTCACATCAGGATGCCGCAAACAATCCAGATTTCTAACAAGTCTAATCTCCGCCGCTTTACTCTCCACCAACCTCTTCCGTTTCTCGTCACCTTCCCAATCCACCCCTTTATACTTCTCCAATTCTTCATCTCTCTTGACCTTCGTCCTGGTCAACACCTCGTGCATGCTCGCCAATACCTTCTCACACGCTATTGCAAGCGGTAGCTCAGTCGCCTCGACCTCATCACCACTAACCCACGACTTTGTCTTCATCAACCCTTCAACGTTATTTACCGCTTCCCGTAACCGCACCAGCATTAATGCAGCGAACATGTCCCCTGTCCCGCTGAAAAAGCAGTCGAGAGCTGGGATTTTGATCTCGAAGATTCTCGGCTCCGCTGTTGATGTGATCGTTGATCCAACGACTGAAAGAGAAGGTAATGCTCCAAGCGCTGGTAACGAGATCGAGGTAACTACTATATGAGGAATGCGATATTCCTCGTGCAATTTGACAATAGCTCCTTTCAGCGTTTCCATATCCACAATCTTGACTCCTGATAATGTCCTTCACCAGCATCAGTTCCATGCACCCAAGAGTTACCGAAAAAGGAGGAATACTCGGCCTCAAACTGATTCGGCAGAATCAGATCTGCATCCCTTATCAAGCTCTTATACGCAGGGGGAACATCTTCTGCCACGTATAGCTTGCCATTATCACCCATCACTGGGTCCAGCACCCAGAAGAAGTTCCCTGGCTCCATTGTCGCCTTGTACTTCAGATCCCGCGCAATGGTACCGAGGGCTTCGACGGAGGCAGCTCCAGGGAGGTAGCCCGAGAGCATCATTTGGAAGGAGGAGAGGCCCGATTCCTCCAGGCCGGTGTAAAGGTCTGTGATTTCTTGGGCAGTGGCTCGGGTGCCTTTTGCTTGTCCATATCCTAAATGATTGCCTTCTCCCGTCAGCTGGGTATGCTCTTCCCACTCTTGCCCGACTTACTGAATTGCACAGTATTGAGAGCAGCGACTTCACATCCTAGCGACTGCATCACGTACGTCGCCATGGTGTTCCCGACATATCTTGCCAAGCATGCTTTTTAGTCGGCGGCATTGCGAGTCCTAGAGCGGCAGAACTGACCCGTAGACAACCTTGCGTGATGTCAGTCAGTTGGATTATTAAGGTAGTTTGGCATGTTGCGCCTACATGACTGGCGACAGCAAGCACTTGCGTCTCTGGAATGGGGAATTCGTCCGCCATTCTCGCCTGCTGTACTGTAAAGATTGCGTGAGTCGTATGAGCCGGGAATAAGTAGCGTGCAATGGAGGAAGGAGAGCAAATCTAGAGATGGCACAAAGGAAAGGCGTAATTCATCAACGTAAAATCTGAGAAAGAAATCGCATCGCTGCCGCAGAGAGTAGCATGGGAATTTGAAATCGTTATCTCGGGAGTCACAATTCCTGATGGTGGGGCCACCGGAGTACAAACCGGGATAAATGGTTACCCCGCACTAGGCCCGATATGTACAGGTACATGCAGATCAAAGTTCGATATCAGCAATTGTATTTGTGCGGAATGGACTTGGTTGAGGGTGTGCTTTTCTTCAAGTCATAAACGTGTAGTCTTGGGGACAAGAAAATTCAGAAATTGCTTCAGGATCCCCAATTCCAAGTTCACGAAAAGCAATCCGTCCATATCCATAAAGTCAACCTTCACGCCGCATGGTATATGCTGTAACTTCGTGCCATCATGTATTAATTCCTGTCGTCGTGTCATCTATTCGTCGTCACCGATCTGCACACACTGTTAGTTTGGACATTGTAGATTGATTGCGAGTGACTTGCCTTAGGAGCCAAGTAGAATCTCAGATAACTGCTTCCGGCCAAGGCATACTCAACCAAGAGAGGAACCTCATTGGATAAGCAAAGCTTGACAGACTTGGATAAACCAGAGGCCTTGCAGAAGTTGACAAGGTATTTGAGGGAGAAGGTCAAAGAGACAGGTTCGGTGAGCTCGATTTCGACGTTCAGGTCTGGCTTCTCGACGTTGTTGTGGCTTCGAAGAGTGACAGCACCATTGCCAATATCTCCCGAGCAAGAGAACTTGACACCATCCTTGGATGCTTCAATGGAGACTTGAGAAAGATAAAATTAGCGGGGAAATTCACAAAAGGATGATCTGCAAACGAACCGGACTCAGAGAGAGCCATCAAATCCATGCAGATTCTCTTGAATTCCGAGGAAGGCATGGTGATCGTAGCTGCATATTCCGTGTCTGGGATACCCAAATGCTCTTGATCAATGTCCATAAGCTTCAAGTCATACTCGCTCAACCGGTCGTTCTCGCTGCTCTCGAAGACCAAGTTCAACACATCCGGAGCATCCTCAGCCTTGATTGTCAGGATATCCTCGTTTTGCGCGGCACGTAGTACTTTGGTGAGAGATGTGAGGTTCACGCCGAGGGCAACGTTGCGGTCGCAACGGTATGGGGAGAAGGTCTCTGCCTTGAGCATCATGGAGACGAGCGCGACGTGAGAGTTGTCCATAGCTTGGAGAGCGACACCGGAGTCATTGCAGTCGAAGTTGCAATCTTGGACAAGATCCTTGATCGCATCGACGACCTGTAGAAGTCAGCAAAGGTGTATGAATGGAGACTTGTATTCAACTGACCTTCTTCAGTACATCAGCCTGTTCGAGGCGTGCTTCCAACACTGCGGCCAAAATATCAGCACAATGTAAAGATTTGGAAGATTATACGTACTCTTGAAGTTGAAGTATTCGAGATCGTTAAGGAGAAGATAGACAGTTCAAAATTTTTGAGAAAAGTTAGGTTGTTGTTGGGTGGGAGGATGCGAGTTGAAAGAAAGGGAGGGAAGACGCGCCGTGGGGAAAGCGCGTGCAATCGCGTAAAGTGAACGAAGATTCGGATCAGCGGCCAATCAGAGCACAGGTATTCGTCGTCGCTTCGTTCAAAGGGGGGCCAGAGGCAGGGCTGAGAATTTCCTCGAGTCAGCTTACAATAAAAGATGAGAAAATCCCAAAAATTCACTACCATGTATTTAGAAGACCCAATGGCTGGGCTTTGTTGGATGCGTTTCAGCTCAAAAGAAAAGTGAGAAGTCACCGCCTGACCAGATTCACACTTGCCAGGCCACGGTCTCCATTGAGAGTCGAAGAGAGGTTTTTTCATAGTGCAGACATGCAGGCAGGAACTGGCGTGACTCTATTTTCCAGCCTCACACTATGACCACTGGTTTTCTAAATGCATGACAAAGTCCTTGAAAAATGTTGAAGTGTCGAGGACACGAGGATGTCTAATTGAAATCCGAAACTCATCAAGAAAGCATTGGGATCGTAGAATGGCAACATACGGCTTGACTCGCTTTTAAGGGTAAACGAACTATGTTCAGTTAAGTGAATTTTGTTGTAGCTATCTTCCCCCGTCAACACTAAACGTCATCCTTGGACTCTCGTGCGTGCCTTCCATATTTGACCTCTAAACAAACACCTGCAAAGGACACTCCTCACAACCAGTTTGCCAGAGATGGCTTCCAAGAAGAAGATGGCAAAAAAAGGCAATTTCAAGGTGCCTATTTCCCATCCTAATGGATTATCTCAAGAAGAAAATGCTGCCATTGAGCCGAGTCCAAAGGTGAACACTTCTGTTGATTTGAAGACGGAATCTATCGCGAGAAAGTCAGCATTGAAACCCACGATCAAGGTAGGGAGTTAACATAAATCATACCGAACAGACTAACCGTGTATTCAAAGCCGAGAAGTATCTCTGCAAGTCCTCCAGATTCAGCTCCTGGCATGATGGCACCAGCTTCAACCGCATCCACTAAGGCCGAGCGTAATCGGCGCAAGAAGGAGAACGCAAAGAAACGAAAGGCTGAAGTGAGCCAAAAGGAAGCTGCTGAAGCAAATTTGTTAGCAGAAATGAATTTTATGGCTTTGAACGAGAAGACTCTTGATATCGCTGGTGAAGGCAATCCCGCATCCTCGCCAGCGGAAACAGAAGTCGGTGAACAGCATTCTGAGGGTTTGTCAAGTCAATTGCTTACCTCTACTACTTCATTTATTCTTTTCACTGTCAATTACTAACTTCACTTATGTAGTTGAACCTGCTGGTAGATTGTGGAAGATCAAGGACTCCCCTGGAAAAGGCCTCGGATTCTTCGCAATGCAATTCATCAAGAAAGATACGGTCATATTTCAGGAAGCCCCTTTGATCGCTGGAGGACCACAGTGGCTGCAAAAAGAAGCCTCGTTCATGGTCCTACCCGAGGAGAAAAAACGAGCTTACATGTCCCTTCATCGAGACACCCTTCTCAAAGATCTACAACGCCAACAACTTTGAAGTACGGGATACTGGAGAGAATGCCGTCTACAAAGTCGCTTCACGCATCAACCATGCTTGCATTCCCAACGCCTTCCGCAGGTTTACTAAGGCGAGGAACATTGTACTCTTCTCCGCAGAGGATATCAAAAAGGGAAACGAGATCACGCTTGATTATGTTGGAGCCGGTGCCTTGCCAGTCTCAATGAGGCGTCAGTATCTGGCTGATAAATTCGGCTTCTACTGTCGGTGCAAGGGTTGTGTTGGCAACAAAACCTTATACTCTACCCTTGTCGAGAAAGGATTCAAAGACCTCTCGATTCCAGTTGAAGTTACCACCCCGGAGGTGCTCGGAGAACAGAACGCGGAAGAGCTCGCCGCGTTAGCAGAAGTTGAGCCCTGGTTTCAAAGTTTCCAGGATTGGGACGCGAAGATGGTGGAGTCGCTCAGAGAGATGTGTCTCCTCGATTACGTCCGAGGCTCAAACAATAGGGAGTTGCTATATGACTCGTATGAGGAAGCTTTCGGGGGTTGGATGAGAAAGAACAACAAATTCGGATTGAGCGAGGAGGTCATTCGAGATCATACAGCTAAGGCTAGGCCGAATATAGCTCCACAGATAGAGGATTATATTCAGAGGCTCAAGGAATATGACGAGAAGCAGAAGAATCATCCTGTCTCGTGAAATACTTGAGGCTGAAATAAGAAGCAAAGCAAATCCAGGAGATGTCTTTATTCTGGGAGTTCAACTTGCAACATGACTTCTTTCTGCGTGGACTTTCTTCTTGTACTCGAGCTAATAAAATCAAGACTATTCAAATCCTCGTGATAGGCATCAGAAAAAAGATGATTTAATCGGGTCATTTCAGAATTGAACCGCTAGGGTGAATTTCCCCTCCCTTTTATCCTCTATGGTTACGAAACCGCTGATCTTGATACATCACGCGTAATATTTTCAGATTGGTTGACTATGGCCCGGAAAGTTGATACTGACTAGCTACATGGGAATCTAATATTTTTGCTTCCGGATCTCAATATTGTTTTTGGTCTCTTGTTTCTTGGATTAAGTGCAAAATTCAGTTGATATTTTAGTGGCCTGTATCTCTCATTGCATTTTCCAACAATCCTACTATAGCTTGCTTTGCACTGTAAACATTTACATTGAAGGCAAGCTTATCAGTAAACGATATACTCCTGAATAAAAATCTCCCCCTCAAACTTCGGGGTATCAAACAGCATACACATAAAAAGTAGAATAAACAAAAGAAACCTCTCCAATCTCTGACTCGAGCACAACCTCACGATCTGCCTGATTCCATGCTATTTGAATCTGGAACGGCATCCTCCTTTGGTTCCTGCTGAGGCTCAGCCATCTCAACATCCCTATTCCCACCCGCCTGATCAGGTTTCCACTTCGAGCTCAACCTCGCACTCGTCTGCCCAAACATCAAATCAACCTGCTCAAGACTCAACCCCTTCGTCTCATAAACACAGAAATAAGCAAACAGCATCGAAAGCCCACAAGTGCTGCCCCAAATAAAGAACACCTTGACCCCAAGATTTCCCTTGTCAGTATCGACGATATAAGGAGTGACGAACGAGATGATGAAGTTCCAGAGCCAGTTGGAAGCTGTGGAGAGCGCGATGCCTTTCGCGCGGATAGAGAGCGGGAACACTTCTCCTGAGACGGCCCAGCCGGTAGGTCCCCAGGTGCAGGCAAAGAAGGCGATGTAGATGCAGATGAAGACGATGAGGACGACGTGCGCGGTGTGGCTTCCACGGCCGTCTGTGACGCCTACGATAGCGACGATATATTGGCAGATGCACATTCCGGCGGCGCCCCAGATCAAGAGGGGACGTCGACCGAACCTGTCGATGGTCCAGAATGCGATTGGTGTGGTGACAACGTTGACTGGATCATGTGAGATGTGAGCCATGGAGTGTGAGATGATGAGACTTACCGGCGGCCAGGATGATTGAGATCCTGAATGGGTCCGCGATGCCAATACTCTGGAAGAAGGTAGTGCCGAAGTAGAAGATGAAATTAACCCCAGCTATTGAATTGTTAGTGACATATGAGATAGATTGACAGTTCCGGAAACTTACTCAGCTGTTGCATCATCTGGATGCAAGTACCGATGAATGTTCGACGAAGATTAGTGCCTCGGAAGCAATCCAACCAACCACCACGTTTCCCACCCATTGTTTCTACTGTATAGCTTCTTTGAAGTTCCTGGTACTCTGCTTCAACAAAGGGTGAGTTTGGTTCTTGGTCTCGGATTTTAGCCAAAGATGTCCTGGCTGGCTGCGGCCTCTCTTTCATCACATACCACCTGGGAGATTCAGGCATGAAGAGAAGACCGCCACCGAGGATTAAAGCCCATAGAAATTGGAGAGAAATGGGTACGCGGTAAGCACCGGTATTTTGGTAATCTTTGGTGCCAAAGCTTACGCAAGCGGAGAGTAGAAGTCCCAAGGTGATGGATAATTGGTAGGCACCGACGAGTCTGCCTCGAATTCTTTGCGGCGCGATCTCACTGACACTTTGGAAAGATTGCGTGTCAGTAGATTTTCAATCAAACAGCGCCTACTAAGTGAGTACTTACTACATAATGACTGTTGCAGAGACAAATCCAACCCCCACGCCAGCAATTGCACGACCCACAATCAGCAAGTCTACACCCTGAGCTACGACTTGAAGCACAACACCAATAATGTAGACAACACATCCAGTAATGATTGTGCTTCGTCTCCCAAATCGGTCTGCAAGATAACCAGCGATCAAGGAGCCAACAAGTGTCCCCGCCGAGAGGATAGAAACAATGAGAGATTTCTGCCAAGACTCGTACAAATACCCCATATAAGCTTCTGGGGTGTCTACCCATCCCGCATGGCCGAAATCCTTCTTGAATTGCTTCATTCCGAGAACGCCACTGATATAGCCGGAGTCATATCCGAAGAGGATTCCGCCGAAAGATGCATAAGCGCAAAGCACAACGACCTTCCAGGTGATGGGGGCCAGCTCAGTTGTTGGTGCACTTGAAACTACGACTGTTTGCGTTTGGCCGGAGGCCTGCTCCGGGGGCGCACTTGAGGGCGCCACTGAGGCCGATGGTTGGACTAAAGTTGACATTGTGAAGAAGAATTGCGATTGCGGGGAAATTGATCGAGAACGAGGTTTCTGGGGAGAAGTACGATGGCTTTAAGGAAAAGATGCGGAGCGATTCCGGGCATTAACTACGATTTATAGATGGCATCATATTCGTCGTGTGACACTCTCAGTTTGCTTCCAAAAAGCGAGGAGTGCGGTCGTACCAAAGATTGATGATGATGATGAGTAGATGACCTGAAAAGGAAGAGTATCCTTGGTTTCGTCGACCGCGGACGAGGTCTAGACCGGTAACTAATCCAGGCCATGGCTTATATGTACTAGTGCAGTTGTCACTAAACCCTGTAGCGGGTAGGGCTGTAGGGAAAAGAAGACGGGTGTCGCACTTGTCTGTTAGCCTGGATGGAATGAGGAGACGCTGGAGAAAGACTATACCCCAAAACTAGAGCTGAGATATGGGGATAGTGTTTGCGGGGGCATAGAGCTTCTCATTTGTTCAAGTGATGCTTCTCTTGATCCTTGATGCTCTGCGTATTGCTTCTCAACCCTTCCTTCTTAGGGCTTAAGGTCTCTGTTTTGGTAGAGAGGGCGCTAGCCAAAAGCGACTGGCAGAACTTTAGCTAGCAGATGATACTTTGCAGTCACATGAGAAGTTCTAGACCTCATTAAGGTAGAAGCAAGGAGCCGGACCTAGCGCATATGTCCACGTGAACGTGTATGGGGAAAGAAGTTTGGAGCCGATGGTCTACAATCCGCTGAAGTGATGACTGCATGCCAAAATGACAAGCCTGGAGAACTTCTCCTAGCGGTAAGGAAGTAGCCGCACTAAGCAGAAATGAACGAAGTGCATGAATCAAATGTTTACGCAATGATATTGCGTTCCTGCCAAGCCTTTGCATACAATATAACCAAGTCAGACATCATCTGATTCTTTCATAGACTGGGAACTTTGCCGGAGTAGAATTTCACTGCAAAAGAGAGTCCACAACACGTAGATATAGTTATGCAAATAAGCCAGAATATTCGGCGAGAAAGTTGAGTTCATTGTTCTCATTCCACATACCACAAACCACGCTTCAGCATGACGCTAGAGACACGGAGAAACAAAACCGACCAAGTAGACATTTCGTCATGGTATCTATAAACATAGGAAACTCATAAATCAATGCCTCTATACAAGAAAAACATGTAAAAACAATGCGCCTCATGCCACCCTCCCACGAAGAATTTTAAACTAGAAGCTATCACTGTGGATAGATAGGAAAATGCTGGGGCGAGTGCCCGTGAGCATATGATGATGCACTCCCCTGGGCGCGGCTCATCGGTGTCTGTTGCTGATGATAATTTGGCCCCGGGTCAACTGCCATTGGGTCAAACTGATATCCTGCCTGGCTGATGCCGAGGATGGTCGAGTTTTGATAACCCGATACTGCCGCCGTCCCGCTAAGGCTCTGCGGCATCGAATATGCCGCAGGTTGATGATGTATATTGTAGTTCTGATTTGGCACTACGTTCGTGTAACCCGTCGCTATTGGCTGCCTGTATGGGCCAGGCTGTTCCATCTTTGGTTGCGTGAAACCATTGTCTATCATATCAAACGAACGAGTGTTGTTCATCGTGTTCATGCCATTCGATCCCAGTGACTCAAAAGTAGGCTGCTGCATGGCAAAAGCATTAGAGTACATGGTGGTATTCGGCTGATAGCTCATGGTCGAGTCCAGGTTGTTGTAATTAGAGCCTGCTGTTGAGAAATACGAAGGCTGGTCATAGCCTGTGGAAACGAATTGACCAGTAGGATGTGGGGTAATATGCATCATGTTGAAGGGACTCGAGTTGGGCTCCATCTTCGTCACGCTGCTTGGAGTCACGGGAGAGATGACCACTTCAACCGGGCTGATTATGGTGTTCGCGTCAACCACCTTCTTTTCGACCAGACGAAGGACAGGTAAACTGATATACTCCATATGTTTCGCAAGGTGCACAGTCAATTTCTTCCATGTAGGGAACGTTTTGCCACAGAACTTGCAAGGCTCGTCTTGGGGGCGATTCTGGGTCTCGTTATGGCATTGCTCCAGCATAACCCACGCAGGCTCGGTCAAACGAGCTTTCTTGATGGCGGCTTTGGTCTTCTGCTTTGGCTCAGGCAACTTGTGTTCACGGACAAGATGCTGTAAAAAGTTGTCTTTCCGAAAACATGGATGCCTACAATCATCAACCTGGCAGACCCACCACTCCAAGTGACGATGTCGCTCGTTCTCATGTCGAACCCAGTCCGCTTTTCTCTTGAATGACTTTGGCTCCTTGCACTTATCATACGTGCAAGTAAATGGCTGTACATCCTCGTGTACATGCTTCGTCCAGTCAGATGGTTTCTGAAATTTCTTCGCCTTGAAGCACAACTGGCATTCGAATTCTGCTGGAAGATTCCGGGTGGGCGGCATGGGCACTCCTTGCGGGAATGTTTCATCGGTAAGAGCCCCTTCTCCATGATTGGAGTCGTCATCAGAATTGAAATCCGTCACCACTTGCAAGGGACCTGAAGAAGCGTGCCTCGCGGCAGCTGCTGGAGTTGCACCGTTATTTTGATGTAGACAAAGAGAACCAGCAGCGCAATTCCCAACCAGGATAGCTTGAGAGTGCTTAACGCGCATATCAAGCAAGTTCTTATATCGGATCTCTTGTTGGTGGGCAATCCTGCTCACTAGCCACTTGTTCCGGGGATCCATTTCGGGGTTCAGCCGTAACACATGAGCTTTGAAGCCTTCATAATTCGGTGTTATGGGGTCCTTTTCCTCCGAACCCATCTTCATGTCGTCTTCATCTGCTCCATCGTTATCTTCATCTTCGTCTTCGTCGAGATCTGGGTGATCTTGGCCTTTGGACTCGATCTCAGGGGCTCCAGTTGCAAGATTGGCCACAGGCGGGCCTCCTTGAGCTCTAAGGAGACCT
>Ga0302325_10003648_pt1 | contig 36124 bp, 29 predicted proteins | sample Palsa_T0_2_FD_201948 | JGI IMG/M metagenome (GOLD analysis project Ga0302325, IMG submission 201948) | Peat permafrost microbial communities from Stordalen Mire near Abisko, Sweden - Palsa_T0_2 | ecosystem: Environmental > Terrestrial > Soil > Palsa > Peat permafrost | place: Sweden: Abisko...
TGACCATTGAGAACGAATATCGGCCGGCGCGCGAAGTGGGCGGCGACTTTTACCAGATTATTCCCCATCCTGCCGACGGCAGTTTGCTGATTGTGGCCGGGGATGTTGCCGGCAAAGGATTGCAGGCGGGCATGCTGGTCGCGCTGCTGGTAGGAGCCATCCGCATGGCAGCGGAGGTGAATCCTGAACCGCTCTTCGTCATCCGGGCGCTGAACCGGCGGCTGCTCGGCCGCGGGGAAGCACACGCCACCTGTCTTGCCATGCGGGTTGCCGCGGATGGAGCGGTTACGCTCGCCAATGCCGGCCACTTGCCGCCGTATGTCAACGGTCAACCAATCGACTTGGAAGGAGCCTTGCCGCTGGGGGTGATCGAGGACGCTGAGTTCAGTGTCGCCCGTTTTCAACTGCAGGAAAATGATCGCCTGGTGGTGGCTTCTGACGGCATTGTGGAAGCCATGAACGAACAGGGGCAGCTGTTCGGTTTTGCCCGGGTGCAGGAATTGCTGCAGACCAGGCTTTCCGCTGCGGAGCTGGCGACCCACGCGCAAACCTTCGGCCAGCAGGACGACATCAGTGTCATCGCCGTAACCCGCACGGCTAGTCTGGTTCCGGCTTAACCGGTCGATATTGCGAGACAGCAGGCAATTCCATTGCTATCGTGCTTGCATCGGCTTTTACAACCTGGGAAGGTTTCACTCCATGAATCGCTCCCGTTGTCTGCTTGCGCTGCTGGCCTGCCTTGTTTTCAGTCCCATCACCTTGGCTCAAACGGATCAGCCGCAGACACCAAACCATGTCACCCTCGGCCGGTCTGACGTCCGGCTCTATGGACCGTGGAAGTTTACTCTGGGTGATTCGCCGATCGACCCATCGACCCACGCGCCCCTCTGGGCCGCACCGGGCTTCGATGATTCCCAATGGGAGACGGTCGACCTGACCCCTCAAGGAGTGAACGATCCCCTGGGAGGATTTTCCAATTATGTAAAAGGTTGGACGGCACGCGGGCATGCCGGCTACTCGGGCTACGCCTGGTACCGGATCCGCGTCCAGGTGTCGGTCGTGCCGGGCCAGGAATTGGCCTTAGCCGGCCCGGAGGACGTGGATGATGCCTATCAACTCTTCGGCGATGGAAAGCTGGTCGGCAGCTTCGGCAAGTTTGCCGGCCGCCGGCCGAGCTTCTACTTTACCCAGCCCTGCGCCGGCTGCTGTTCTCTGTCAAGCAACAGCGCCTGCTGGCCCTGGATGTGAAGCAGGCGCAAGAAGTGCAGCGGGTGATTCTGCCGGAGGCCATTCCTTCCGTGCCTGGGCTGACGATTGAAAATGAGTATCTCCCGGCGCGTGAGGTGGGCGGCGACTTTTTCCAGATCCTGCCAAATGCTGCCGACGGCAGCTTGTTGATAGTCGCCGGTGACGTAGCGGGGAAAGGCTTGCAGGCCGGCATGCTGGTTGCGCTGCTGGTTGGGGCCATCCGCAGCACTTGCGAAATGAATGCCGATCCGCTGTTTGTTCTTCACGCGCTGAACCGGCGGCTGCTCGGCCGTGGGGGAGCGCAGCCACCTGTCTCGCCATGCGCATTACGGCCGATGGGGCCGTCACCCTGGCCAATGCCGGCCATCTGCCGCCGTATCTCAACGGCCAGCCGTTAGAGGTGGAAGGTGCACTGCCACTGGGGGTGATCGAGGATGCCGGGTTCACGGTCTCTCATTTCCAGCTACAGGAAAATGACCGCCTGGTGCTGGCTTCCGATGGCATTGTGGAAGCCATGGACGAGCAAGGGCAGCTCTTCGGCTTTACCCGGGTGCAGGAATTGCTCGAGGCTCGCCTGAGCGCATCCGAGCTGGCGGCGACCGCGCAGAGCTTTGGCCAGCAGGACGACATCAGTGTGATTGCGGTGACCCGCGCGGCGAGTCTGGTTCCGGCTTAATCGGCCGCCTGGCTGGGCGGTTACAATCGCGGTGAGTTCACTCACCATGAAGTCTCTTGCTCCGCGACGGATTGAAAGCCGGCAGAATAGCCGCATTAAAGAGCTGCGCGCGGGCCTGGCACGCGGCGTCCAATCTCCCCACATCGCTGTCGAGGGCTTGCACCTGACCGAGGAAGCAGTGAAGAGCGGCCTCAGGCTGCACACTCTATTTGTGCGCGACGGGAACGAGGGCCTGCTGGAACACCTTGCGGTCGGCAATGCCGAAGTCCTGATGGTGACCGAGGACGTCTTTCAGAGTGCCACCCTAACCGAGCATCCTCAGGGCATCGCCGCCCTGGTGGAAGCCCCCCAGTTCACGGTGGAGGCAATGTTGAAGGGCGTCCCGCTGGTGGTGATCGCGGCCGGCCTGCAGGACCCGGGAAACCTGGGAACGCTGGTGCGCTCGGCGGAAGCGTTTGGCGCCAGCGGGATGATCCTGCTCCCCGGCACCGTGAGCCTGTGGAACGCCAAGACCTTGCGGGCGTCTTCAGGATCTGCCTTCCGCCTGCCGGTGGTGACGCTAACCGCTGAGGACGCTTTTGCCACCCTGCGCGCGCATGGGGTACGGATATTCGCCGCGGTAGCGCGGGATGGCGACAGCGAGGCCGATCTGCGTGGCCCCAGTGCCCTGCTGTTGGGAAACGAGGGCTCTGGGTTGCCCGAGGCCTGGATCGCCCAAGCCGATGGGCGCGTCACCATTCCCCTTCCCGGGGGGGTCGAAAGCCTGAATGCGGCCGTCGCGGGCAGCGTACTGCTGTACCAAGCCATGCGTCAGCGCAAAATAGATGCATGAGCCTGTTTAGCCAGATTCCCGACGAAAGCACCCTGAAGACCGCCCGCGGGGCTCCGCTCGCGGAGCGCATGCGTCCTCACACCCTGGACGACTACGTAGGCCAGGAGCATCTGCTCGGTCCGGGCAAACCGCTGCGGGTGGAAATCGAGCGGGACGACGCAGGGTCCATGATTCTGTGGGGTCCTCCCGGCGTGGGCAAGACCACGCTGGCCAAGATCATCGCCGAGGTTACCCAGGCCAGCTTCATTGAATTCTCCGCGGTCATGGGCGGCATCAAGGAAATCAAGCAGGTGATGGTGGAGGCGGAGAAAGCTGCCGGCTTCGGCTCGCGCACCATTCTCTTCATCGATGAGATTCACCGCTTCAACAAAGCCCAGCAGGATGCGTTTTTGCCCTATGTGGAGCGGGGCACCATCCGCCTGATTGGGGCAACCACCGAGAACCCATCCTTTGAAGTGATCGCCGCACTGCTTTCCCGCTGCCGCGTTTACCGGCTCAACCCGCTCAGCGAAAAGGAACTGGTGCAGTTACTGAAGCGCGCGCTGGCGGACAAGGAGCGCGGCCTGGGCAAGCTCAACGTGACCGCGGACGATGAGGTCATGGAGATGATCGCCAGCTACGCCAATGGGGATGCGCGCTATGCCTACAATGCGCTGGAGACAGCGGCCAAGCTGACCTCCGGTGGGCGAATCACGCGGGAGACAGTGCAGAACGCCTTGCAGCAACGGGTGCTGCTTTACGACAAGCAGGGCGAAGAGCACTACAACGTGATCTCCGCCCTGCACAAAAGCATTCGCAACAGTGACGCCGACGCATCCCTGTACTGGCTGGGACGGATGCTGAAGGCGGGCGAAGACCCGATGTATGTGGCCCGCCGGCTGGTGCGGATAGCAGTGGAGGATATCGGCCTGGCGGCGCCGGAAGCGCTGCGGATGGCACTGGCGGCGCGCGACGCGATGGAGTTTCTGGGATCGCCGGAAGGCGACCTGGCCCTGGCGCAGGCAGCGGTCTACCTGGCGCTGGCGCCGAAGTCGAATGCGCTTTATACGGCTTACGGAGAGATCACGGCAGAGATCGAAGCCCATCGCGCCGAGCCGGTGCCGCTCCATTTGCGCAACGCGCCTACGCCCCTGATGGAGCAGTTTGGCTACGGCAAGGGCTACCAGTATGCTCATGATGTCGAAGGGCGGGTAGCCGATATGGAATGCATGCCGGACAATCTGCGCGGCCGGGAGTTTTACCATCCCACTTCTGAAGGACGGGAGAAGTTGCTGGCCCAGCGGATGGACGAGGTACGCCGCATACGGCGTGCGAAGCAAAATGACTGAGGAGAAGCATGGATCACCAGGAGGACCCGTCATGGCTGAAATGGACCAAGCGCATTCAGGCAATCGCACAGACCGGGCTCACCTTCACCCGGGATCACTACGATCAGGAGCGCTACCAGGAATTGCAGGAAATTGCGGCGGAGATGATGGCCGCCGGCGGCGGCATGCCGGACGCGCAGAAGGTGCTCGACCTGTTTCGCAATGAAAGCGGCTACGCCACCCCGAAGATTGAGGTTCGCGGCGCTGTGGTGCGAGGAGACCAGATTCTGTTAGTGCGCGAGCGCGAGGATGGGGGTTGGACCTTGCCCGGGGGGTGGGCGGATGTGGGCGAGTCGCCCAGCGCCATGGTGGTGCGGGAAGTGAAAGAAGAATCGGGCTACGATGTCGCGCCGCGCAAACTGGCGGCCATCTTCGACCGCAACAAGCATCCTCACCCGCCGCAGGCGACCCACGCCTACAAGCTGTTTTTTCTGTGCGACCTGGTTGGCGGCGAGGCCACGCCGAGTTTCGAAACACCCGAGGTGGCATTTTTCCGCCGCGATGCTTTGCCAAAGCTCTCAGCCCCGCGCATCACCCAGTTCCAGATAGAGCACATGTTCGAGCATGCCGCGCACCCTGAGCGGCCAACCACCTTCGACTGAAATTGGGAAAGAACCGCAGGACCGATTCGCTCGGTCAAAAAACACGCTCCAACTTCATCCTCTTAGGTGGGCCGAAGGCCCATGACTCCTCGGTCGAAAAAACGTTCCCACTCCACACAACTCTGTACGGGTGCCCCACGTTCGCCCCAGCGTACGTGGGCCGAAAAAGATGGGCGAAGCCCCAACCATTGCGGTTAAGCCGGCGGAAAGCAATCGAAGAACGTGGGGCACCCGGACAGAGTTGTGTAAACGGGGGAGCCGCAGGGGCTCTAGAGGCCCATGATTCGCTCTGCAAGAAAATCAGTTTGCTGTTCATCCCCGGCGCGAGCGAACGGCCGCGGCCAACTCCGTGAGCAGTCCGTGTGTTTCGCTCCAATCGATGCAGGCGTCGGTGATGCTCTGCCCATACACCAGTGGCTTGCCTGGTTCAAATTTCTGCGCCCCCGCCACCAGGTTGCTCTCGATCATCACCCCCAGGATGCGGCCGTCTCCGCCGGCAATTTGTGCTGCCACATCGCGGCACACCAGCCCTTGACGGGTGTGGTCCTTGTTGCTGTTGGCGTGGCTGCAATCGATCATGATCCTGGACGCGATGCCGGCTTTTTCCATCTGCTCTGCAGTCTGCGCCACGGCGGCAGCGTCGTAATTCGTCGTCTGCCTGCCGCCGCGCAAGATGATATGACAATCCGGATTACCTGCGGTGAACAATATCGCCGACTGCCCGGTCTTCGAGTGCCCGAGGAAGGTATGCGGATTGGCGGCAGAGACAATGGCCTCAATCGCAATTTGCACATTGCCCGAGGTCCCGTTCTTGAAGCCGACCGGGCAGGAAAGCCCCGACGAGAGCTGCCGATGCACCTGGCTCTCCGTGGTGCGCGCACCAATCGCTCCCCAACTCACCAGCGAGGCTACATATTGCGGTGAAATCATGTCGAGAAACTCGGTCCCGGCGGGAACGCCCATCTCCGCCAGATCCAGCAGCAGGTGCCGCGCCAGCCTCAACCCGTCGTTGATGCGAAACGACTCGTCGAGATACGGATCGTTGATCAGTCCCTTCCAGCCGAGCGTAGTGCGCGGCTTCTCAAAATAGACTCGCATGACGATGCAAAGCTCCTTCGAGAACTGGGCAACGGCGCTCTGCAACAGGCCGGCATATTCTCGCGCCGCTTTGGGGTCGTGAATGGAGCAGGGGCCTACCACCACCATCAGGCGGGAATCGCTGCCCCTGAGAATGTTGACGATCGCATTCCTGGCTTCAAAAACGGTCGCGGAAGCCCGCTCAGTGGCCGGCAACTCTTCTTCAAGAAAAACCGGGGGAAGCACAACTTTGGTGGATCGAATACGAAGATCATCTGTGGGATAAATCATGGTCTACTGCTAATTTAGCAGCGTTTGTGGGAACGCCTCTGGTCCCGCCTTCACACTACTTATCAAGACTTGATGCACCTGACGGATTGGCCACAAAACGCGGCGGTGTGGGCTGGGTGCCAAACTGCCAAGCTGTGAGATAGGCGAGCTCGAGTATCTTCTGCATCTTGGAGAAATCAATCTTGTCGACGGTGTCCGTGGTGTGGTGATAGTCGGGATGAAACCCGGTGAACCACCAGAAGGCCGGAATGTTATGCAGCACAAAAGGAAACTGGTCGGAGCGAAAGAACACATTCAATGCCGATTCGTGGTCGAAGCGGTCATCGAGCGTCAAGCCCACCACCTTGTCCTGCTGCTTGACCGTCCGGTCATAATCCGGCGAGTAGAGCGCGCCGATCAGGTTGAGCCGGTTGGTGGTGTCGTCTGGAATTTTGATCAGCCCGTCGGTTTGCGGGCTGGGCGCCTCATCACGCCCGATCATGTCGAAGTTGATCTGCGCCCGGGTAGTGGCCAGCGGGCGCAGTGGATGGGCAGCCATCCAGTAGGCGCCAAGAAGGCCGCGTTCTTCACTGGCGAAAACGACAAAGAGAATGGAGCGACTGGGCCGTGCAGGGTTGGCCGCAAAGGCTCGCGCCAGCTCGACCACGCCTACGGTGCCTGAACCGTTGTCATCGGCCCCATGCCATATTTGCGGGCACGGATGAGGATCGGGTGGCGTACTGGCCGGCGGATGCTGGGGATCGGCGCACGCAGCCATGCCATCGTGATCGTGGTGCGCGGTAATCAGGATGGTTTCGGGCGCTAGCCGCGGATCGCTACCCGGCAGCAGACCCGCCACATTATGGGAGACGCCGATGCGTTCGGAGCTGTTGCGGAAGTGGAGAGCAAGGGTGGTGGCCGGCAAGGGCCGAGATTGCGGCTTGAGCTCGCGATCGATCGCTGTTTGTGCGGCGCTGGGGGTGATACCCGCGGTCGCGAACAGCTCCGCGGCCACGTCATCGAGCACCACCGCGGAGGGGATATGCACCTCATCCTCCTGGATAGCCTGAAGCGGCAAGGGTATGCTTCGCACGGCGCTGGAGCCGACACGCGCGTAGCGCTCCGCATTGGTAAGGTGCTTGCGATTCGGTTCGGCTACGATGACCACGGCCACCGCCCCGTGAGCTTGCGCATTCAGGACCTTCACCCGGGTGGTGGCGTAGCGCGTGTTCCCGGTTCCGTTGAAAATCGAGCGGGGATCATCCTCCTGCGGTTCATGATCAAAGATAAGCACGATTTTGTCGCGGGCATCGACGGTGGCGTAGTCGTCGTAACCCAGTTCGGGGGCGGTGATGCCGAAGCCGGCAAACAGGACGCTCGCGGTGATGTCCACCGCATGCTTGTAAGTCCCAATTACCTCCGGAGCATGGAAGACGGTCAACTTGCTGGCGCGGAAGAGGGTCATGGAAGAGGCGTCGCGGTCGGGACGATATTCGATCAGCGTGACGGGCTGCAGGTAGCCAGGCTTGCCGTGCTCGTCGTTCACTGGCGGTAGCAGGCCGGCTTTGGCGAACTCCACGGCAATCCAGCTGGTGGCGAGCTCATCTCCAGGCTGGAGGCTCATGCGGCCGCCGAGTTCGTCGGAGCTGAGGTAAGTGAGATCGCGGCGTAGATCGGATTGCTGGATGGCCTGGAAGCCAGGCAGCAGTTTTCCAGGAACGCCGCTCTGGGCGCCTGCGGCGGCGACCGCCATCGCGACTGCCACGACGGTTGCATATATGGCGATGATCGAACGCATGAGGCTTCTCAACTAACCGCCTTCCAAGCTATGCAATCATCAGAGTCTACCGGAGAATGAGACTGCCATAACCCATTCTTATAGCATTGTGATACTTAATTCGACACAATCAAGGCGTCCAAGGCCACCGCGCCCATTCCCTCCGGGTAGACCACGACGGGATTGATGTCAATCTCCTGAATGGCGGGGTGTGACCTCACCAGCGAGCCGAGCGCCTGCACAATCTCCGCCGCTGCCCGCACATCCAGTGCGGGCGAACCTCTGAAGCCGCGCAGCAGCACCGCGCTCTTCAGGGTGTAGAGTTCGCCGATGATGGCTTCCACTGAGAGTTCCGGTGGCAGCAGCTTCACGTCGTGCAGCGCCTCCGCCAGTAGCCCGCCAAAGCCCACCAGCAGCACGGGGCCCCAATCCGGATCATTCTCCGCGCCAACGATGAGCTCGACGCCCGGCTTCCCCATGCGCTCGACCAACACGCCATCGAGAACAAGTTCAGGCCTGGCAGCAGAGACAGTTTGCTGCAGGCGATGCCAGCCCACAGCCAGGGCAGCCTCATCGCTCAAGCCCAACACCACGCCGCCGGCGTCACTCTTATGCGGCAGATCGGCGGCCTGGGCTTTCAAGGCAACAGGAAATCCGATTTCTGCGGCGATCGATTTGGCGTCTTCGAGAGTTCGCGCCAGAGCTCCTTCGGGTATGGGGATACCCAACGCGGCGAGCACCAGCTTACTTTGATACTCCGGCAATACACCCCTGCCTATGACAACGCTGGGCTTCAACCCCGAGCTCTCAGGGTTACGGCGGCTATCTTGCGCAGCAAGATCAGTCAGGCGTGCGAGTGCTCGCAGAGCGCGCTCCGGGGAGGGAAAGAAAGGAACTGCCAGGCTTCGCAACTCCTCCACATAGTCAGATGGGAACCGAGCCCCTTCGTCGAGACTGGCGAAAATGACCGGCTTCGTCGGGTGCAGGGTGCGGATCGCATCCAGGATCGGCGGAAACTTCAGGCTGCTGGTGACTTCATCCGTAAGAATGATGGCCAGGACAAGGCTTCCGAATCGGTCTTCCTGGAGCAAGGCCGGAATAGTTCGCCGATAAAGATCCGAGTCCACCAGGGCCTGTGCTGTCACGTCCAGCGGGTTGGTCGCTGGAATGAAGTCGGGCAGCACGCTTTGCAGGCCGGCAGCAGCTGTTCCGCTCAGCTGCGGCAGGTTGAGTCCGATCCGCTCGCATAAGTCGAGTGCCACTGCCTTGAACGCGCCGGATTCCGTCAGAATGGCTGCACCGCGTCGTGGCAGCGAGGGGCAGCGGAGCAGCAAGTGCGTTACATCCACCAGTTCTTCTAACGTATCCACCAAAGCCACTCCCGCATGACGCACTTTTGTGCGCATCACCTGGTAGTTGCCCGCCATGGCTCCGGTGTGCGTGGCCGCTGATGCTCGGGCGGCGCTACTACTGCCTGGATGGAGCAGAACGATGTATTTCCCCAGCGATCGTGCGCGGGCGGCCAATTCCAGAAAACGCCGTGGCTGGCGGAATTGTTCCACCACCATGGTGAGGACGCTGGTTCGCTCGTCTTCCAGCAGGTGCTCGACAAAATCCTCCACGCCGTTGGCTGCTTCGTTGCCGGTCGAAACGGAATATGAGATTTGCAATCCATGATGACGCAGGTTCACGCCCAACACTGCGGCCATGGCGCCGCTTTGCGAAACCACGGCGACGCCCGGCCATTGGAACGCCGCTTCGGTTTGCGTGACCACAAAGGTGAGCGGAACGCCGTCTACGTAATTCACCATGCCCAGGCAGTTGGGTCCCTGGATCACCATGTGATGTTGGCGCGCGATTTCTGCCAGTTTCTCCTGCTCCGCTCGGCCCGGTTCACCACTTTCGGCGAAACCGGCGGCGAAAATAATCAGACTGCCCACCTTGCGCTGTGCGCAGGCAGCAGCAGCCTCTAGTACTCCATCGCGCGGGATGGCGAGCACCGCACAATCGATCCCTTCAGGCAGCGCATCGATCGACGCCACGCAGGGGCGGCCGCGTATCTCCACCCGCCTCGGGTTCACGAGATAAATATCTCCCGCGAAATTCGCCCGCTCGAGGTTCGACAGAACACCTTCCCCCAGCGATCCGGGTTTCGCGGACGCCCCGATCAAGGCAATAGAACGCGGACGCAAGAGACGACCGAGCGACGATGTTGAGACGTCTGCTTGTGTAGGGTGGCTCAATTTCATCTCCTGGAGTGGACCTCCCGTAAAAGGGGACTCGATCGGGACTGCACGCTAAAAGGGGTAGTGACGTGCATCCGTCTGCACCGTGATCCAACGCAGATCAGTGAATTCCGCAATGGAAGCCTTGGAACCGAAGCGCCCGTAGCCACTATCCTTCACTCCGCCGAAGGGCATGTTGGGTTCATCATGCACCGTGGGACCATTGATGTGACAAATACCCGAATCGATCCTGGCAGCAACGCGCAGGGCGCGGGCAGTGTCTTTGCTGAACACGGAGGCGGACAGCCCATAGGGGGAACTGTTGGCAATTTGGATTGCCTCCTCCTCGTCCCTGGTATGGATAACTGCCACCAGCGGACCAAAGGACTCCTCGTCATAAAGTTTCATCTTCGCGGTAACCCCATCCAGAATCGTCGGCTGCATAACTGCCCCGTCCACCTGTCCGCCCACAACTAATCTGGCTCCCTTCTCTACTGCGTCCGCCACCAGCCCGTGAATCCGCGCGGCTGCATCGACACTGATCAAAGTGCCCAGGGCCGCATCCTCGCGGCGCGGATCTGCCGCATGGATTGTCTGCGCCCGTGCAGCCAACTTTTCCACAAACTGATTGGCAATCGGCTCCTCGACCAGTACGCGCTCGGTCGACATACAAATCTGTCCCTGGTTGGCAAATGCGCCAAAATTGGCCGCAGCCGCTGCGGCATCGAGATCCGCATCCTCCAGAACCAGCAGCGGTGCCTTTCCACCCAGTTCCAACAACACCGGCTTAAGATGTTTCGCCGCTATCTGCGCAACGATCCGCCCCACAGCAGTCGAGCCGGTGAAGTTCACTCGCCGCACGGCAGGGTGGGCAATGAGCCGCTCGACAATCGCCGCAGCATCCCTCGGCGCATTCAGGATGACATTGACAACGCCGTCTCCTAATCCCGCCTGCTGTAGTGCTGTACCAATCAGCCGATGGACTCCCGGACAGGATTCCGAAGCTTTGAGGACAACGGTGTTGCCGCAGGCCAGCGGCATGGCCAGCGCACGCACACCCAGGATCACCGGCGCATTCCAGGGTGCGATGCCGAGCACCACACCGCAAGGCCGGCGAATGGCGAGAGCGAGATTGCCCGGCACATCGGTGGGCAGAACCTCGCCGGTGATCTGCGTCGTCATGCTGGCTGCTTCACGCAGCATGGAGGCGGCCAACATCACGTTGAAGCCATACCATCCCCGAGTCCCCCCGGTTTCCGCGATCCCGGTTTCGATGAACTCCCCCGCAAGCGAAGCGATCACATCGGCCGCGGCATTCAGACGATGTCTGCGTTCCGTTGGACCGAGAGCACTCCAGGTTGGAAACGCGGCCTGGGCCGCCGCTACTGCGGCATCCGCATCTTCGATGGTGGCTGCCGCGGCGCGCGACGCAACCTCTCCGGTAAACGGATCGATGCGGTCAAACGTAGCTCCACTGTGTGCGCAGACCGATCGGCCACCTATCAGCAACTCAACACATCGCATCTTTCCTCCGGCCCGATAGCTCGATTGCAGCCGCTCACCGTTTGTAAGACTCGAGTCCCGGCTTGATGCTCTTTTCATCCAGAAACTGTTTGAGTCCCTTTTCCCGGCCGTGCTCCGGGTCGCGTTGCTGGGCCTGGTCCAGCTTGGCGTAAAGATAGTCTTCACTTTGCTCCCAGGTAAGTTCACGGCAGCGCTTGAACCCATGTTTGGCTGCGCGCAGAACGACCGGGTTCTTCTCTATCAGTTTGCGCGCCAGGGCGACGGTTTCTTCGCGCAGCTTTTCCAGCGGCACAGCCCGGTTGACCAGGCCCATCTCTGCAGCCTGTTTCCCGGTGAACGTTTCTCCGGTCATGATGTATTCGAGCGCTTTGCGCTGTCCGACTGTATCCGCCAGCGCCTTGCTCACCAGGTTGCCAGGAGGGATGCCCCAGTTTATTTCCGAAAGACCAAAGACCGCCGTTTCCGAGGCGATTGCAAGATCGCAGGCCACCAGCGGCGAGAAGGCTCCCCCAAAACACCAGCCGTTTACCATCGCGATAGTTGGCTTGCTATACATCCGCAGCAGTTTCCACTGCCAGGTGGACGCGTCCCGCCGCACTTTTTCCTGTATGATTTCCGGCGCCTGATCGATCTCGCGAAAATATTCCTTCAGATCCATGCCCGCCGACCAGGACTCACCCGCCCCCGTGAGTACCAGTACCTTCACCGCACCGTCGAGTTCGAGCGTCTCCAGCACATCGCGCATTTCCAAATTCAATGCGGGACTCATCGCGTTGCGCTTCTCCGGACGATTCAGGATGACCCATCCAATCCCCTCCTCGGCTTCTACGCGAACAGTCTTCCAGCGGCCCTCGTAATTCGACATTGCATCCTTCCTCTTCCCGGTCTGAGTTACTCCATTTCGAACTTCGGTGCGCCGTTGCCAAGCCGATGACGCTTACGGGTTCTGGCATACGAAATTCGCCGCATCCTCTGAGCTGCCACTTCCTTTATACCGTGGAATTTCGGGATAGGCACAGAGCGGACGGCTTCGCCCCGGGAACGTCTTTCCTGTAGCCATGATTTTCTCCGGGGCCTCATCCTTCTCTACCCAATTCTCTATCGCGGTCAGACCGTCAAAGTTGTCGAGCGCCGGACCACCCATGCAGTGATTCATTCCCGGGATGAGATAGAGTCTTGCAAATGCGCGCGCATGATCCATACCGCCATGATCGTGCGTGAGATTCCGATAGTAGCGGATCAGGTCGTTGGCGGAAAAAACCGGATCGCTCATTCCAGTGTAGAAAATGATCTTGCCGCCGTGGTCGCGGAACGCGGTCATCTGGGGCGATGTGGCGTCGATCTCGTCCTGCGACTTTTCGATGCGCGGCGGGTCGGTGTCAAAGTTAAAGGCAAAGGCATTGGCTAGTTGCGGATCGCCTGGCCCCAGGGCGATGTGGTTCACGAACTGGGGATAGATCAACACATTGATCGGCGGCATTTGTGCAGTGCCGAGTATCCACGCCCGCCAGCCTGGGGCGTCGACTCCCGCGTCATAAGGCCAGTCGGAGTAAAGCGGAGCGCCCGCGGAGTCCTTCGGTCCGGCGAAGGTCTGCTGAATCGCATGCACTTGGCCGGGAGAAAGACACGAATCGTTTTTCTCCCCTTTGCACTGCAGAACTGCAGGGTCGAATCGGCATGCCTGCGGATTTTCAATCAGCCCGTCGGTCAGACCATCCAGCGCATCGCATGCCTTCAGAATCGCCGTCGACATAAGTTTTAAGTCGGAATCCGAAAGCGCCAGTTGGAGCTGTGGAGTTCCTTTCGCATCTTTGGGAGCAATCTCGGCAAAGCGCGCCGTGGCCCAGGCCTCGGCGATTGCTGCTCGTGTGAGGTCAAAGGCGGGGTCGCCGGCGACAATGCCATCGAAGTCGTTGGGATAGCGCTCCGACGCAATCATCGCTTCGCGGCCGCCATTGGAGCAACCCACCATGTAGGAGTGCTGCGGCAAGCGCCCGTAATATTGGGCGACGATCTTCTTCGCCACCGTCGCGACCCGATCGGTGGAGCGATATTGGTAGTCTGCAAGCGCCTCGGGATCCGATCCGAAGGAGGCGTCCATAGGGCTTTTCGCTTGATGTCCTCCATCAGTAGAAACAACCGCGTAGCCACGACTCAGTGCATCCTTTTCACCGGAACCGACGGCAAACGCTCCTACCGCCGGACTGACCATCCCATCAAGGCCGCCTCCGCCCTGGAATAGCAGCCTGCCTGTCCATGCATCCGGCAGCCGCAACTCGAAGCGATCCCCGTACTCCACCTCATCCGCCCCCATGTGTTTGTTGACTTCTCCCTTGACCAGGCAATGCGCGGTTTGTGGCCCAAAGGGAGCTACGACGGTTTCCTCGGGCGCCTCTTCCGCACTGATGATCAGGGCGTTCTCCAGATGTATGGTTGTCAACGCCACACAGTCTTTGGCTTGCGGCTTCTGCGTGGGAACAGAAGTCTGTGCGCCGGCCTGCGCCCGGACGCCAATCAGAATCATGGCCAGCACCACTGCGTTTAGGTCGCTGCACTTTGTTCGGTTGCTCATCAATCCGCTCATCACCTTTCGCCGGTTTCACGGCTAGAACTTGAACTTGAGTGCGAATTGCAACTCGCGCGAAGTGCCCACGGTATTGGTTATCTGGCCTGCGGTCGGGTTCGCAACTCCTGCGCCGCTGGCCGACACCGCGGTGTAAAGCGTTTGGTTGGGCAAGCCGAAGTTTGGATGATTGAACAGGTTGAAAGCCTCCGCTCTCAGTTCCAGGATCTTTCCCTCGCCAATCGACGTGTCCTTCACTAACGATGTGTCCATGTCCACGAATCTTGGTCCCACAACCGTGTTTCGCCCCAGATCTCCCAGAAAGCCTGCGGTCTGCAGTGCGAACGCTGAGCTGTCGTACCACTGCTTGACACTCCGCAAGACCGGATTATTGCTCCGGCCGGAGACAAGATCAGGACGTTCGTCTGGTCCCTGACCTCCCGCCGGGTTGTTCAGGCCTACCTGGTCGAAACCATCCACTACGGTGAAGGGACTTCCGCTGCGCGCGCTGAGGAGGCCGCCGATCTGCCATCCCTTGGTCAAACGACCTCCCTCGAACGGCAGCAGATAGAGCGCATTCCCCACCAGGTTATGCATGATGTCAAAGTCACAGCGTCCCTTGTCGGCGGCCAGATCGTACGGATTCGACTGTGCCTGGTCGGGGTCGTTGGTGTTCTCAAGGGCGGTCGAATGGGAGCCTTCATCGATACACCTGGAGTAAGTGTAAGCAGCTTGAAAGAGCAGGCCCTTGCTGAAGTTATGGGTGGCGTAGAGTTGCAGCGAGTTATACCAGGACGGCCCCACGGGGCGATTGAAAGACAATGCGCCCAGGGTCGGATTGGCGCGAGTCGCGTTCAAGTAGTAGGGTTGCCCATTTACCGTCTGCGGAATGGGAGGATTCAAATCGTTCTGAACCAGAAGATGGTATCCGTGCGAGCCGACGTAGGCGGCGGTAACCACCGTGCCCCCGCGAAGCTCTCGCTGGACGCTCAAGTTGTACTGCCAAAGGAAGGGAGAGACCTGGGGGTTGTACTCCAGCGCCTCGCCGATGGTGGGAATCGGCACCGTAATTCCGGCAAACGGAACCGGATAGGAACACGGAACGAAAAAAACACAGACCGCCACGCCAGTCTGATAAGGCCCGGCAAAGAGGTAGGCCGGATGATATGTCCTCACCTGGATCGGATCGTGAAAGAGTCCGCTTCCCGCGCGGATCGAGGTCTTGTGGTCGGGAAAAGGATCCCATGCCAAGCCGACGCGCGGATCAAAATTCTTGAGTGAGGGGTTGGTTTGAAACACGTGCGACACAGCAGCGCATCCCGTAGTCGCTGGGTTGGTGATGTTGATAAAGGCACACAGCTGGTTGTGGATCTCGACCGGATTGGAGACGTATTCGTATCTGAGTCCCAGGTTTAGCGTCAACCTGGGTGAAACCTTCCAGTTATCCTGAAAGTAGGGTGTTAGATCCACTTCACGGAAGCTGCGACTCGAATTTGCCTTGCCTGGCAAAGCACCCAGAAGGGTGATGGTAGGATCGGTCGGGCGCACCTCCTTGCCCTCCAAAAAGGTCTCGAAGTTAGGGAAACTCCAGCCTTGGTCATCGAAGAAGCCATTGGAAAGCGGACTCTGTTGGCGGAGAAACCCCAGCCCAAACTCAAAGGAATGGGTGCCGCGGGTTAAAAACACATCGTCGTTCAGCATGTAGTTGTTCTGAATCTCATAGTCCGGCGTGAACGCGGTCGGTCCGATTCCGCTGATGCCCGGTACATTGATGCTTCCATCCTGGCGGGTCTCCCCATAGGAGGCGAAAAACGCTAGAGCTGGATTTGTATTGGTCACAAAGGCGCGCATCTTAGTCCGCACGAAGGAAAATCGCGCATCATTTGCCAGATTGGAGGACAGAGAGCCGCGGTCTCCAATCGTAACGTACTGATTGCGTCCCTGTGATTGCTCCGGGTAGAGACCCAGAGGGGAAGCGAAAGGCTCCCTCAGCGAGCCATTGTCGTAGACATAGCGGACGAACGCCGAATTGCTGGGCGACAGAGTGTAGTCGACTCGCGTGTTCACGTAGTCCTCGTTCGCCGGTTGTGACCCGCGGAGAACGACCTGTGCGATGCCTCCACCCAGCTCTGTCGATCCAGGACCGACCCCCGGATACAGATTCAAGATGGCCTGCGAAGCTGGAGTCACCGGTACTGTGACTGTGCCATTGCTGCCACAAGGCAGATCTGGAGCAACCGCACACGGCACTATGCCCTGGCGAGCCAGAGTGTCCGGCACCGTAGGCAGTACCGTGCTCCCAAGAAGTTGGCGAATCCCCTCGTAGTTGACGAAGAAGAACATGCGACCCGTCTTGATTGGGCCGCCCAGGGTGCCCCCGAATTGGTTTTGACGGAACGGATCTTGAGGAAAGTTCGTGTTGTTGAAGTAGTTGCGGGCGTCAAAGGCACTATTGCGGAGAAAGTCGTATACCTCGCCGTGAAGGTCGTTGGTTCCAGAGCGCGTGGTCGCGTTCATCACGCTGCCGCTTCCACCGAAGCGCGCGCTGTAGGAGTTGGTAAGCAACTGGAACTCTCCGATGGCTTCCACGCCCAGCGACGTCCCGATGATACTGTTGCCGGCCCCGTGACCCCAGAAGCCTTGAATTTCCGCTCCATCCAGGAGTAGCTCCTGCCCTTCCGGGCGCGATCCGGCAATTGAGTAACCGGGGGCGCGCCCATAAAACGATGTCTGCGCGCCGGAAGTAATGGTCTGCACGCCGGGCGCCAGCAGGATCAATTGTTCGAAGTTGCGTCCGTTCAGCGGCAGGTCCTCCATTTGCCTTTGGCCGACGAACGCTGAGATCTCAGCAGAAGTAGTCTGCACCTGCGAAGGCGTTTCGTTCACCGTCACCGTCTCGCTTGCCGTGCCCACGGTCAACGAGAAATCGACAATCGGATTGCTACCCACGCTGAGCACCACCCCTTTGCTGATTTGCGTCTGGAAGCCGCCTGCCTGCGCCTGCACGTCATAGGTCCCAACCACCAGATCAGGCGCCTCATAGAGTCCATGTGCATTGGTAGTGACTGTGATCGCGGTGCCGGTTAGCACATTGCGTATGGAAACAATGGCGCCCGCCAAGGCGGCGGAAGATGTATCGGTGACGGTGCCGGAGATCGTGCCCGTTCCCACTTGGGCCACAAGCAGGCAATGAAAGCCGGACAGTCCGATGAGAACTAGCAGAAGGGGAATTATCCGCTGATATCTGTAGAGCACATACACCTCCAGTGAGGCCAAAGCAGGCAGCCACGGATCGGGACACACTCTCGCATCGCGTGGGAAGACTTGTCAATACTTTTTTTGACTATTGTACGATACCTTTTAGGTATCATCCCTTTGGTGATTCGCAGTCGAGAAAATCCGGATGCTACAATCCGCTTCGTGGAATTCCGCCAGTTACGCTATTTCATTGCGGTTGCCGAACTTCTGCACTTCACCCAGGCGGCGCGGCGGTTGCGCATTGCGCAGCCGCCGCTGAGCCGGCAGATCCGCGCACTGGAAAAGGAACTCGGTGTACAGTTGCTGGAGCGGAGTTCAAGCAAAGTCTTTCTCACCCACGCCGGCAGCATTTTTCTCGAAGAAGCGCGCGCTCTCTTGCAGCGTGCCGAGCAAGCCATCGAGGCTACAAGGAAGGCCAACACAGGAAAGACCGGCACGGTCCGGCTTGGCATCGGCATGGGACTTGGGGATGCTGCCAGCCGCGTCATCAATGGCCATCTTCCGCTGTTTCCGGATGTCGAACTGGATGTCGTAAACATTCCATCCGGTTTTCAATCAGAGGCGTTGATCTCCAGAAAAATAGATGTCGGCTTTCTGCGTCCGCCGATCAATAAGTCCTTTCTGACGTCGGAGAAGATTATTACCGAGCGGCTATCGGTTGTGTTGCGCAGGTCCAGTCCGCTTGCCGAGCAAAAACGCGTCGGCCTGAAACAGCTCGCCAACGAACCTCTCCTGCTGATCGCACGCAACATCTCCTCGGGGGTGTATGACAAGACGCTTGATTTGTACCGCGAGGCTGGGCTCAATCCCAAAATCATCCCCACGGAAACAACGCCTCATGATGAAGCTGGGGCCATTCTGGTGAATTCCGGCAAGGGTATTTACATCGCTGTGGGCAGCCATCCTTGCCATCCGGCCTTTGCTGACCGGTTGACCGCTATTCCGCTCTCCAATCCTTCCGCAGCGGTGGAAGCGCACGTTGCCTGGCGGAAGGATGAGTCAAACACGACCATCCTGAACTTTGTCGATTTCGCACGCCAGATGTTTGCGTCGAAAGAGAGACGATCCCGGAAAGCAACTAGATGAAAGAACTCAATGGAAAGGATTCGCTATGTCATCTCCTTATCGTGCAGACCATGTAGGCAGCTTTCTTCGACCCACGGAATTACTTCAGGCAAGACAATCGCCCACTTCCCTCTCCGAGTTACATGCCCTGGAGGATCGCCATATTCTGCATGTGCTCGAGAAACAGAAGCAACTGGGATTTGAAGTCTTTACCGATGGCGAGCTTCGCCGTAGCAACTTCATGAGCGACTTCACCGACGCGGTGGAGGGATTTGATCTTCATGATGGGGTTTCGCGAAAATGGGACGAGAAAGCGCACAACACGCAGTCCACTGCGGTGAGCAGTATCAACGGGATCGTAACCTCCCGGCTGAAGCAGCGCGAGCCGATCACTGGGCACGAGCTGCCTTTCCTCCGCCAACACGTTTCCGGCCCGATCAAGATGACCTTGCCCAGCGCAACTCAGTTTCCGGCGATCTCCTTCAAGTACGGCCTCACCGATGCCGCATATCGCGACCCATACGAACTGCTTGATGCCATCACCGGGATCATGGCCGACGACATGAGGACGTTGTCTGCCAGTGGTATTTCCTACCTGCAGATTGATGCGCCGCGCTACAGTTACTATCTCGATCCCAAGTGGACTGCGTGGATGGAGAAGGAACTGCGGGTCGATCCGGCGCAGATGCTCACAGCATCGTTGAATGCTGATAATGCCTGCTTCGCCGCTGCACGCCGGCCAGGCGTTACACTCGCCATTCACCTCTGCCGCGGAAACAATCGCAGCCATTGGTATGCCGAGGGCGGCTACGATGCGATCGCCGAACGCCTGTTCCATGAACTTGCCGTCGATAGATTTCTACTCGAATACGACGATGAGCGCTCCGGCAGTTTCGAGCCTCTGCGATTTGTGCCCAAAGAAAAGACCGTAGTACTTGGCCTGATCAGCACCAAGCGCGCAGCCCTGGAACGTAAAGAGGATCTGTTCAGACGCATTGACGAAGCCGCCAAGATACTTCCATTGGAACAACTCGCTCTCAGCCCGCAATGCGGGTTCGCCTCCACAATGGAAGGTAATTTGCTCACGGAAGCCGATCAATGGGCCAAACTGCAGCTGGTAGCTGAAGTCGCAAAGGAGGTCTGGGACTAGAGCTCTGGTCCTGGCATCTACACGCTGGCACCTTTATTCCTCTCCAATCCGGTTGTATTTGTTGATCCAATTCACCTCCCAGGTTTTCCCTCCATCGGCTGAGAAAGCCTGCTCAGACTGTGCGGTGTTGGCTGTAATGCTCCAGATGGAAAACCGCACCAGGACGGATCGCCCATTGATTGGCTCATAGTCGTAAAAATCGGCACGTCCGTTCTTGAAGACACCGACCCCGGGAATTCCCAAGGTGCCAACCTGGGGAGTGGCGAAGTCGAGATTCCACTCATGAGTGGTTGGATTGAACCAGCGCAGGGCCATCAGTTCGACATGGCCTGCTGGACCATCCGCTTTATATTCCGCCGAGTTGGCTCGGCCGTCCCAGACTTTCTTAACCACGGTAATGCCGTCCATGTCAGCCCAGGTTTGCGATCCCGTAAGCGGGTGCAACAGGCGAGAAGAGTGGGTTTTCCAGGTGCCGAAGTCAAAATCAAAATCGTGCTGGCCCTCTTCAGTAGTTGTGTTGGAGCCCGGTGCTGTCGTTGCCGGCTGCGTTTCTCGTGTCAATTCCCCGATAAAGGCGGGCGCCCAGGTCTTGCCGCCATCATTGGAAAGCGATTCTTCGAAATGATGGGAATCAGGCACGATGTTGGACCAAACGCCCCGAATCAACACGGACTTGCCATGAAAAGTGTCCTGGGCGAACAGCTCGCCGCGCCCATCCTGGAAGGAGCCAATGAGGGGCGAGCCGAGTTCGGCGATTTTGCTGTCGATGAAGGATTGGCTCCACTGGCGAGACTGAGGATTGTAGAGAAACAGGGTCAGGCCTTCCCAGTGGCCTTTGGGACCGTCGGCTTCAATCTCTTCCAGCTGTGCGCGGCCACCCCAGACTTTCCGTACGGTGACGGTTCCGTTGAGCTCGATCGAGTGCGTGGAACCTGAAAGGGGATCGAGAATTCTGCAGATGTGAGTGTGCCACACGCCAATGTTGAAATCGAAGTCGTGTTGACCGTCGTGCAAGGAAAATGCCGGCGGCGAATCCACTTTGGCCTCAGCCTGGCCTGTCTGGGAAAGCGCGTGTTTCGCCGGCAAACCCAGAGCACCCATCGCAAGTATGACCATCGTCACATTCACTCTCAGGTTCAGCACGGTGGGGAGGAAAATCGGTAATCTGAAGGTCGTCATGCGAGCAGTGTAGGCTTGAATGCAGGCTGCGGACCCCACATATGGCAAAGGGATTTTCAAAGAAAAATCAAAGTTCGGTCGATACAGCCTACCGGTTTGGCGACTTTGAACTTCACCCTGGCGACCGGGTCCTGAAGCGAGCCAGCAAGCCGATACCGCTCCAACCCAAAGCCTTCGACGCTCTGCTTTGCATGGTCCGCCGGGCGGAGCACCTAGTCAGCAAGCAAGAGCTGATCAATACCCTGTGGCCATCCGTCCATGTGAGTGAAGCGAATCTGACCAACACCATTGTTTCCTTGAGAAAGATTGTGGGCCGCGATACGATCCGAACTGTCTCCAAGCATGGGTACCGGTTTGAATTGCCGGTTGAAGGCGAGCCAGGCGTGGCGCGATCCACTTATGAGAAATTCGCACGAGCCAAAGAACTAACTGTTCAACGTTCTTTGGAGTCGGTATCTCTGGCACGCGATCTCTATTGGACCTGTCTGGCCGAAGACCCTAACTTTGCACCCGCGTGGGCATGGCTGGGAAGATGCTGCTGGTTCCTGGATAAATTCAGCAGCAGTTCGCTGACGAATGTCGAACTGGCCCAGGCAACGTTCCAGCGGGCGTTTACGATTGATCCAGACCTTGCAGCGGCCCACCAGTTCTATACTTTTGTGCAGGTAGACACCGGCGACGCGACTGAGGCGATGTGTCGCTTGCTGAAACGGCTTCAACGGCATCCAGACGAGCCGGAATCTCTCATGAGCCTGGTTCAAGTGTTTCGCTTCTGCGGGATGCTGCAGCAATCGAAAGCGGCACACAAACGGGCCCGCGAGTTGGACCCGGCTGTCGCTACCAGCATTGCCCACACGTTATTTCTTACCGGCGAGTACAAATCAGCAATCGAGACCTATGGCGGACGCGCCGCCTACTATTTGGACGCCGCGGCCTGGGCCGCTTTGGGTGATAAGAGGCGCGCGGTCGACCTGCTGCGAGAGCGCCTTGACCGGATGTCCTTATCCCCGCTGATGACCGCGCTCATGGCTTCGTTGTTGGCCGTTCTTGAAGGCAGAACTGCTGAGGCTGTCGGGCTTATGGAAGGAGCAGACGCAACTCGCGAGCCAGAGATCCTCATATATTTTGCTCGACACTACGGGAAAATTGGGAACGCAGAGGCGGCCGCGAAAACGCTGAGGCGGGCCGCAGAGACGGGCTTTGTCTGCGCGCCAGAGACCTTGCATGCAGATGCCTGGCTGAGCGCCTTGCATGGACATCCGGAGTTTGATTCTTTGTTGAACGAGTTGGAGAGCCGGATCCGAAGCGCTCATGGAAGCTTCGAGGCATGTAGGGCCACTTCTTGAAATTGAAAGAGATTGACTTGGGCAGCAAGCTGCCTATCAGTGGGTGGCCTTATCGCCAAGGCGAAGAAACAGCAGATCCCTTCACCGAGATTTTTGTTGTCCAGGTGAGGGTCTCGAGCAGCTTATGGATGGTCCGGTTGAGATCCTTATCGGCGCCAAGGTACGGAGAGTAGCACCCTCACTGTCCCAGTGCCCTGGGCAGATTCCAGTGCCGCCATAGGCTAACCAGCCGCAGAAGAAAGCAAGTAACCGCGCCAATGGCGGAAGCCACGTCGGAAGAAAAGCGCATCTTTCTGGCAGCGATCACGCAAGCGGAGCCCACCAGTGCAGCAGTGGCGTAGATTTCGAAGCGTAAGACGGTAGGAACCTGATTCAAGAGAACGTCCCGCATCGTACCTCCGCCAACGCCGGTGATGGTGCCCAGCATCACCGCGACCAAGGGATTCATTTTGTGCAGCATCGCCTTCAATGTGCCGGCAACGGCGAAGATCGCCAGACCCGCAGCGTCTAAAACCTGGATGGCGGCGATCGGAATGGCACGCACATAGTGGTGCAAAAAGAAGGTAAGCAGCGCGCCGGTGAAGGCGATCGTAGGATAACGCCAATCGAGAAGCGCGGCCGGGGGAAGAGACCCGAGCAAAATATCCCGGATGATCCCTCCTCCCAAGGCGGTACAGAAAGCGAGGACCAGGATTCCAATGAGGTCGAGATTCCCATTGACAGCCGCCATTGCGCCTTCTACTGCGAACACCATGGTTCCGGCGATGTCTGCGGCTAAGAGTAAGCGGGCGGCACCCATGGTTGCCGACGGCCGCTCAGATGTCGACACGGAGTTTTCCCTGGTCCGCACTCGGCTTCTTGTTTTCAAACCTCTCTGTGCCCCTCCACGGCCCTGTCGACATCCAAGTTACACTCTTTCTACTGAGTGATCTGGAAGAGCAACTTTGCCGGTCAACTTGCTAGGTGCAATTTCCACACTAAGTCACTTCATTTCCACATAGCAAAATGTTTCAGAGCCCGCAATTGTCATAGAGGACGCGAGTATTATTTAAATCAACGGAAGAGCAATCTTCCAGGGAGAGAGTGGACTCCGGCTACCAGGAGAATCGGCAACGAGACTCGCGGAGCCTCCGGGAAACTGGACGGCTACGAATGGCGCAGACAGGAAGCTCTTGCAACGAATGTTGGAACGGAAGACTGAGAGAACCGCGAAGTTTGTGGGACTCGAAGGATTTTGCGATGACACTCTTGTGATCCGGTGACCGAACCGGATCTTCAAAAAATCGGATCGAGGGGGCGGGATCTCGAAAGAGAATCCGTCCCCTTCGCTTTTTGATGCGAACCGAGAAGTCCGCCTGAACTCTTCAACCCCAGTACGTTTCGCTCTGCAAGAATAACCCGCAACGTCCAGACTTGAGTGCGCCTGAACCCGCTGTCATGGACGGTTGAGCTCGGGATTTTATTCTTCGCGCAGCAGGATCATGGGGTCGACTGCGAGCGCGTGCCGGGCTGGAATCCAGGCTGCCACCAGACCTACCAACAGCATGGTCAGGATTACGCCGCCGAGCACGATCGGGTCTTTCGGCGTCGCCTGATAAACAATGAAGGAAAGCACACGCGTGGCCATCACCCCGAGGATCATGCCCGCGACCGAGCCAACCGCCAGTAGCCGGAAAGCCCGCCCCAGCGCAGCGCTAAGCACCTTGCGCTGATTTGCACCCAGAGCCACCCGAATACCCAATTCGCGCAGCCGTTTGGTGACCACATACGATGCCATTCCAAAAATGCCGGTGACGGCCAGCATCGTGCCTAACAGGCCCATCACTCCCAGCGCCACCGTGGCCACACGGGCGGCAAACAGAGCGGAATCGAGTTCACTGCTCCAGGTCTTGATCTCCAGCGGCAGCGCAGGATCGAGGCTGTGCAGGGTCCGCTGCAAGGCGGCAGCGATCTCCTGCGGGCTACGTTGGGATCGAACCACAATCCGGGTATTGCTGTTTGGCTGCTGCAGGAAGGAATAGAACATGGCCGGCTGTGGATCTTCGGTCAGCGTTTCATATTTGCCGTCTTCCACCACGCCCACCACTTCCACCCGCGTCCCGTTCCAGACTTTGAAATGGCTACCGATGGCCTTATCGACTGATCCCAGCACTTTGCGCGCAAATTCACGATTGACCACAGCGACTGTGGGAGCCTTGGTGTCGTCGTGCAGGGTAAAAGTTCTCCCGGTCAGGATGGCCGTCCCCGCTGCGCGGAAATAGTCTGGTGAAACATTGAATTGCTGCGCATCTGCAACCGAATTCGTCGGGCGGTAATCGGTCGTGGTGTCGCGGAAAACCGAAGAGTCGTTGCCGCCGATGCTGAGCGCCAGCCGGTCGGCATAGCCGACGGCGGTGACGCCGGGGATTTCCGCCACGGCCTCGAGCATGCGCCGCTGCATTTGTGGGCGCTGATCGCCGTCATAGCCGGCCATGTTCAGATCGGTATGGACCAGCATCGCACCCTCGGGCTCGAAACCATAATGACTGTGCAGCGAGCGTGCCAGGCCGCGCACCGCAACCAGCGAAGACGTGACCAGAACGGCGCAGATGGCGATTTGCAGGGCAAGCAGCACATCCCGCAGCGTGAACCGGCGCAGGCTGCCGATACCTGTCGATCCCGAACGGATGATCTGCCAGGGATCGGTACGCAGCACTTGACGGACCGGGACCAAGGCAAAGAAAAACCCGCTGAACAGGGCAAGCAACAGCGCAAGAGCGTAGGTCTTTGCATCCGGATTAACCGGCACATTGATGGGGATGTCGGGAATCGGCCGCCAGGTGCTCAACACACGCAAAATCGCCACCGCGCCCGCCATGCCAAAAACTCCTCCCGCCACAGACAACAAAACCGCTTCGGTGAAAAGCTGGCGGAGGATAAGCGGACGAGGCGATCCCAAAGCCATGCGCACGGCAATCTCGCGCGAGCGATCCGCCGTTCGCGCGGCAAAGAGGCTGCCGAGGTTGGCGCACGCGGCGAGCAGGATGAGTCCTGCCAATAGCATCAGTCCGGCCATAAACGCACGCGCGGGATGGCCCAGCGTATTTCCCACCAGGCCCGGCCGCGACAATGTGAATTTCAGGCCGTCATCTTGTTTTGGATACGACTTCGCCAGAGAGGCGGCAAGGGTGTTCAGGTCCGCTGTTGCCGCGGCTGCTGTCACCCCAGGCTTCAAGTGGCCGATGACCCAGGTGAAATGGGAGCCACGATTGTCCAGCGGATCATCTCCGGCTATCTGCGGCATGTCCACCAGCGGCGCCCACAGGTCAGGCGCAAAGAAGAGCTCGGTGCCGCGGAAGGCGGCCGGCGCGACCCCGGCAATGGTGTAGGGATGCTTGTTGATTTGAACGGTGCGGCCCACCGCGGCAGGATCGCTGTTGAAGCGGCTGTGCCAGTAGGCATAGCTCAGTACCACGTAGGGCACGCTGTTCTTCCCATGTTCATCGGAGCTATGGAGGAACCGGCCAAGATAAGGTTGGACGCCCAGAGAATCGAAGTAATTGCCGCTGACCAAATACGGCCAGACGACGGAAGCATTCCCGCTGCCGGTGTCGAGTCCGACGCCGCCAACGATGTCATAGGAAACCAGGGATTGGAAGCTGCGGTTTCGATCGCGCAGGTCGAGGTAATCGGGATACGAATGCGAGGGAGTACTGCCTCGTTCGAAGGCTCGTTCCAGCATGTAGAGGTTGTCCGGGTTTGGCACCTTGAGTGGGCGCAGCACCAGGGCATTCAGCACACTGAAGACGATGGCATTGGCGCCGATGGCTAACGCCAGGGTGAGCACCGCGGCCACCGCGAATCCCGGAGACTTGCGCAATTGGCGAAGAGCAAGCCGAAAGTCTGCGTTCATATTCCCCCCTGTAAAAGGACTACAAGGCCCGAGCCCTTGACTCCGCTCCTGCGAGCGAGCTATCCCCCAGCTATTCTCGAGGATACGCATTCCTCAAGATCATAGTTCCATTCCCTAAGACGCGCCGCGCCGAACGGAGTTTTATTCATGGTTCGACAGGAGATCTTGTTGGGGTCAGGCTGGACGGAGATAATAGGCACATGGAAATGAGTGAAGATCAGGGTACAAGTGCAGCATTGGGCAGCGCGTCTACGGTTACATTCGGAAAGCCGGGGATGGAAGCAGCCTCATTCCAGAGCGGCCACCTCAGCACGCGAAGCTTTGAGGAGGTCATCACCAGGTTGCGAAAGGAGATCGAGGGCGCCGGCCTCAGGGTGTTAAATGAGATAGATCCGCAAAAGGCACTCCAGGGCATTGGCCGATCGATCGGCGGATCGAGACTGATTTTCTTCTTTCATCCCAAGCTCGTTGTACGTGTATTGGAGATGGATTGGAGCGCGATGGTGGAAGCCCCGCTGAAACTCCTGGTTACGGAGCTGCCGGACGGAACCGTGTCTGTCCGTTTGGCCGATCCGGTCACCGCCTTCGGCCGCTACGGGAATTCTGCGCTAGCCAGCTTCGGAAAGGAGCTCGCCGAGACATGCCAGCGAATTATCGGAACTAGTATTTGATGCAAAAACTTGAAACCGCTTAATGGGATACCGAATGCCGCCAAGCGGTCGTAATAGAATTGCCGGGGAGCCGACCTAAGTCACATGTCTCTAGCCGGCTTTGCGGCAACTGGCTGTGGAAACTGGTGGACTGTAACAGTTGATTCAGGAGTAGAACCAAAACTGCGAAATGCGCGAGCCTTGTAGGGTTCGCGGCTCTTATGCTTTGTATCAGGGCACGACTTTAGTCGGGCCGCTAACGGCTGAGAGGGAATTGGGCTTTAGCCCCTGCAGCTCTATTGCATCAGCTGTTACAGTCCACAAGATCCATCCGAATCATTGCCCTGCCTGATTTATGCATGGAACTGTCTTTAGCTGGAGCTAATCTGTGAATCTTGCAAGCGCGATGTTCCTGCTGCTCGTATCAATTCTCGGCGGTAGCCAGATGGGCGCAGCACAGACCACTTCCACAAACGCTTGGCGCGATCCCTCACCTCACCGCAGCGAAATGATCACCGTAGAGCAAGGTATCCAGCTCGAAGTGTTGGACTGGGGGGGCACGGGGCGTCCGATTGTCTTTCTCTCCGGTCTCGGTAACACCGCGCATATTTGGGACGATTTCGCCCCCAAGTTCACTGACAAGCATCATGTCTACGCCATTACGCGACGCGGATTCGGCAGGTCCTCGCACAGCAACACCGGTTACACTCCGCAACGGCTGGCGGACGACATTCTAGCCGTGATGGGTCAACTCAAGATCGAAATGCCGGTGCTCATTGGCCACTCGATCGGAGGTGAGGAACTTAGCTCCATCGGAACGCGTCACCCCGAACGCGTTTCTGCATTGATCTATTTGGACGCCGCCTACGCCTATGCTTTCTACAACGCGGCTGGCGACTATGAAGCCACTCTCAAGGACCTCCAGCAGAAGATCAATGCCCTTGCCAAAACGCCTGAAGACCCGATGCTGATGACTCAGGTAAAAGCTGCGCTGCCGCAGTTCGAAGAAAATTTGAGCCGAAAAGCGAACAGTATAGAGAATCCTCTCCCGCCCTTTGCTCCCCCGAGCGCAGCGGACAAGGCCAACTTTACAGCCATGACGAAGAGACTAGCGCTTGCAGTTGGCGGCGTTCCGCCCCAAGCCGAACCTCACGAAAGTTTTCTGGCAAACACGGACGGTAGTGTCGGCGCTCCCAATGCCGCGCCGGAAGCGAGCAGTTCCATCATCAAAGGCTCCGAGCACTACACCGCACCCATCCACTTGCCCATTCTTGCTATCATGGGCTATCCGCAAAACAAGGGTCCGAACTTCCATTTGGACACGCCCAAGAACATCGCAGCAGCGGCTGCGGCTGACGCAAATCAGGCCAGCCAGATTGGTGCATTTGAGAGAGGCCAACCAACCGCGCGTGTCATCCGCATCCCGAATGCCAGCCATTACATCTTCATTTCCAATGAAAGCCAAGTCTTGGTTGAAATGAACAAATTCCTGGATACGCTGTAATCAACAAAACGGCATCCGTTCGGGTGGCAGGCAGGTTTGCTAGGAGGCTGCGGAAAAAGTCGGCACCGGGCAGGAAAGGCGTACCTCAGGGGCCAAAGAGGCTGCAGAAAAACTCGGCACCGGGCAGGAAAGGCGTACCTCAGGGGCTAAAGAGGCTGCGGAAAAACTCTCCCTGGGAAGGGCACGGCTTCAGTCGTGCCGCAAATGATCGAAAATACGTCGGGCTTTAGCCCCTGAGGTACGCTTTTTCTCGATTCGTCTGTGATGTCCGCTGGAAAGAACCGTACCTCAGCGGCTAAAGCCGCGTAGCGCATGGCAAATTTGTGGCACGGCTGAAGCCGTGCCCTTCCTATGAAGAGTTTTTCCGCAGCCTGCTAGAAGCGAAAATCAAAATCCACAAGCGCGTGCGTTCCGTAATTGCCGATGGCGTGCTGCGACTGAATGCTGATGTCTTTTATCGGGTTCGCAAAGCGGGTTTTCAGCTACCTTGATCGCGGCAAAATGCCCCGTGAAAGTCTGTTTTTCTGGTCTGTATTCGAGTCTTGGCGGCAGTGACTCGTATCGTATTGGGCCTATCATTTCGTAATAAACAAGATGTGCCGCTTCGCAGAGCGCAGCAATCGGCTCACCAAGCAGATCCTTTGGAAGTGAAGGCATACTACTCATGGGTATCGCTGGTGGCCTGTAACCGCTGATTTGGGAGCAGAACCAAATCTGCGCAAATGCGCCGCCCTTCCGGGGTCAGAGGCTATCATGCTTTGTATCAGGGCACGACTTTAGTCGGGCCACAAAGGGCTGAGAAAAAATTGGGCTTTAGCCCCTGCGGCTCTACCAAATCAGCTGTTACAGTCCACTAGGACGAGCAGATCAAGGCCCTTGGCCACCTCCGAAATGCCGAACCTAGAGCACGCCGTTGTTGTTTTTCGAATCTTCTTGAGGCTGAAGTTCTTCGGGGAATCCCCAGCGCTCAGCGATCTTCCCGTCTTCAACTCGGTACAGGTCGATGTAGAGGCAAGGGTTGCCCTCATGCGATCCCTTGGCAGCTATAAAAACGAAGTCTTTCTGTCCCAGCACGAATTTGATCTCGTCGATGCTTCTGTGTTTAACAAGTTCTTTCAGGTCACGTCTGAAATTCGTGACTCCATCGCGGACGCCCGGTTCGTGGCGGATGCAGTGATCTCCAGAAAAGTATTGCGGAATTTTACTATGATCCCCAGAGACATGAATGGTCTCGTAGTATTCCCGAACAATCGACTTGTTCTTCTCTGTGTCCTCTGAGAGCTTTGCCTCAGTTGGGCCGTCGGTCTGCGTGTGTCCGCTCTGATTGGGAGGAGCCTCTTTTGCTGAAAAGACCCAGTGCTCGGCGATAAGACCTTCCTCCAATCTGAAGACGTCGAAGAAGATGTTTTGACCGAGTATCAGCCCCTCCCCGTGGGTGACGACGTTGGGTCCGTCCTGAAACGCTCGCACCATCTTGAAATGATGGTTTTCCTTCGACACTTGACTGATGTACTCTCTCAATCCGTCAACGCCGTCGGCGGAGCGCGGATTGTGCTCTATGTATTTCTTCGGGCTGATGTGCTGGGTCGCAAAGTCTGGGGCTCCAGAACCGATGCCCTGAAGCATAGTCAATACCTTCTCGATGTCACTCGTTGCCAATGTATTATTCTCCTTTTTGCAAATGGGGCGCCGGGTTGGCTGGCGCGCATGGCATGATACGTCTCCGGGCTGGCCCCGCGCCGGGCAGCCGGGCAACCGGCGCGCTGAAGCTCGGTTCCCGGCAGCAAGATTACTAGGTCAGCCCTTCACCTTCGCGGCTTCAGCCTCTGCCGCAAGTGCAAGCCTTTCGACCCATTCCTGGTGATAGCGGTAGAGCGCACCGGGATGCTTGCGCCCCAGCTCCTCGAGGAAGAAGGGGCCTTGCTGCGTCTCCTCGGAAAGCACATGACAACCATTCTCAGTGGGAGTGATGACCCAGCCGTGGAAGGCGCTCGAACCGGTCTCGTCGCCGTCGACCAGTGTCGACCACGAGAGCCTGCGGCCGGGCACATACTCCGTCACGATAAGGTGCATGGGAAAACCAACCGTCACCCGGCTGTATTTGGTTCCGAGCGCCAGTTCCGGCTCACCGGTCAGGATCTTGACCTGATCTTCGGCGGGAAAGTAGCTCGACCAATTCTCGGCATCGACAAGCAGCCTCCATACCACTTCAGGCGGCGCCTTCACGTCAATGTCGTTGAGCGCGTAGATCGCCGAGGTCTTCGGGTCATATTGGTGAGGCCAAATCACGTGGTCATACATTCTTATTCCCCTTTCTTGAAAAGATCCTGAAAGATATACGACCGGACCCACTGGATTCGTGGATGAGAAGCGAAATGTCTTCCACGGCAAAGGCTCTGAGCAGTCTTAGACAGCCACGCTGATCCCAGCGAGGAGGTGGGAGTAGGAATGGAGATCTTAGCCTTGTCCTAGGAGCGAGAGGAAGTTAGGCTGTCCATTGGACGCGCTGAGTCCACCGTCGACCGGAAGCACCACTCCATTGACAAAGACGGCGTCCTCACTCGCGAGAAACGCAATCACGCCTGCGATTTCATCCGGTTTAGCGGCTCTACCGATAGGGAGGCGATCGACAAATGCTGCCATGACCGCTTCGTTTTTCTCAAGATCGGCAGTGGCCTCGCTGGAGGTAAGACTCGGTGCCACGGCGTTGACCCGCACGCCACGCGAGCCATACTCCAGCGCCAAGGCGCGTGTGAAGTTTGTTATGGCGCCCTTCGCCGCGTTATAGGAACTCATCCCCCAATCTCCGCCGAGACCGGACGCGGAGGAGAGATTGACGATGGAACCCCTCGTTGTTAAAAGATGAGGCAATGCCTCGCGGGACGCGAAGTACACACTGTCGAGGTCAGTCCCCATCACCTTCCGCCAGTCCTGTGTGGTGGTTTGGGCAAAGGGGCCAAAGATCGCCATCCCCGCGTTGTTGACCAACACGTCCAACTTCCCAAACTTGTTGACCGAGTCTTCCACAAGGCGCTTCACGTATGCCTCATCGGAGACATCTCCAGGGTGAACAAGTGACTTCGCTTCATCAAAACCTGCGATGGTTTCGTGCAATTTGGGTTCACGCCGTCCGTTAACGACGACGAACGCGCCTTCCCGCAGAAAGCGGCGCGCCGTGGCAGCGCCGATACCGGAACCAGCCCCGGTGACGATAACAACTTTTCCTTCGAATCTGTTCATGATTTCCCCCGATAAACTTTCTGGGACGTTGTGGTGCGACAGAGTTCTCTCAGTAGAGGTGCAGAGCCGCTCTCACCGAGAGCGGCTCCCTTTGAGCGTCTGCCCTATTACGTAACACTCCTTACAGATGTCAGGCTAGCTGCATCGGGTGCACAATTTTCGACTCTAATATAGAGAGTGACGGACAAACATATGAAAACCGGGACCGGAAAAACAGGACGACCGATCAGCTTCGATAAAGACGCAGCCCTGGAGGCGGCGATGCTGCTCTTTTGGGAGCGGGGCTTTGAGGGTACTTCAATGGCAGACCTAACCCAGGCAATGGGCCTCAACCCCTCAAGCATCTACGCGGCGTTCGGTGACAAGCACGCGTTGTTTTCCCATGCGGTCAGGCGCTATCTGGAGACTCGCGCGCAATATGCGGCGGAAGCGCTGGCTGAGCCGACCCTCGACAGGGTGGTTCGTGCGCTCTTCGACAATACGGTCGTGTTCCTCACCACGCCTGGCCATCCTTCGACCTGTATGTCGCTGGCGGGGTCGATGGGGTGCGGTGTAGATGCTACGCCGGCGAGAAATCTCATGACCGAAATACGGAAACAGAATGAGGTCGCAATGAAGCAGCGCATTCTGCAAGCGCGAAAGAGCGGAGAGTTGTCCAAGGACGTCAATGTGGACGACTACACGCGCTTTCTGTCATTGATGCTGGCCGGTCTGTCTGTCCAGGCAGCCAACGGTTCGACGAAGGCGGAACTTAAGCGGACCGCCCAAATGGCGCTCCGGCATCTCGGTTACTGAGCCTTGTTGTACGGATAGGTAACGGGTCGCGTCTCTCGTCATGAACGCCTAGCCGGGCCGAATCTGGAAACGTGCTTCGGCCTGTCGTCAACCGACTTTTCACAGAGCTTCTCTTTCCCCGGTCACGCCGCGGAAGGAGGAGCCAACACCGTCTCCGGCGACTTCAGCCTGCGGAAGAGCAGCCAAAAGCAGAGCAGCAAGTCGAAGGTCATCGGCGGCAACTCGTACCAGTTCGCCGAATGGATCGCCCCAAATCTCGGATACAAGAGATAGGCAAAGCCGCAGCACCCAGGCAAACAGCGCCGATCCCAACCCGTTGAACGCCAAGCCAATGTAATAGGCATCCCGGCCCGCATCCAGTTGCGCTCCGGCCAACGCTGCCAGCCCATCCGGCCCAAACCCCCGCAGCGCGCCCGCTCCCGCCAAAAACCGCAGCGCGCCCAGCACGTCCAGGATAAAAATGAACCAGAAGACCGCGTAGATCACTCTGCTGAGGGCCGCACACAGCGCCATCCCGCGGTTGACCGGCCGCAGCAGCACATACAGCGCCGTCAGCAGCACAATCATTCCCACCCCATGCACAAAGGCGCCGGCCAGATAGATGCGGATGGCCTCTTCGTGGTGCACAAAGTGACGCGCCGTCTCCTCGCCGTTCTCCCAAACCAGATAAGGCGCATAAAAGCGCGGAAACACCACCACGATGATGGCCCAGCTGAGAAGATACGTCACCGCGAAGATCTTCGCGGCTGATCGTTGCCCTCGTTCGATCATCGTTTCCTTTCGTGCTTGACTTCCCTCTCCAACATTACGATTGCCCCAGCGCCGACGAGCCACTCGCAACTCTTAGCTGACGCTACCGCGTTACTCGCGGCTGACGACGATTTGCTTTATCTCTCGTGCTTCACTTGTCGATGTAGGCATCTGGACACTGGCTCGATCGGGCCACGTCCAGATGAGCCAAAGCCAAAGCGGAATGCACGCCAGCGCAGCCCACATCAGGTAGGTTCCACCACTGTCGACAGCGATATCGATCCACTCGTGTAGCGTGACGGCGAGCAGAAGAGAATCCGTGCGCTCGACGACAAAGCCCAGAAGGAACGTAACCGCGACGACGAGAGGGATGTAGATCGACATGCGGGACACCACTTCGGTCAGCGTGCCTTTCAGATGCGAGGTAAAGTGCCACGCCTCCCACATCAAGGCCAAAAGCAGATATCCACGGACTCTGCCGAGCGGTCTGAGGCTGCCCTGCAGGAATCCACGCCAGCCCAGTTCTTCTCCGAGAGTAGACACACCCCCGATCATCAGATAGTAGAGAAGGTTGTAAGAGAAGGCTCCCGAATGTATGCGATATCCGATGAATGCGAACAGGATTGGCGCGACAAAGAAGACTGCGGACCGGCGCCAGGAGGGGCCGAAGAAGGAAACGGCCCACCGGCGTGTCGCCGGCATGATCCAGAATACAAGCAGCGCAGCGACAGCCGGCCCCCAGGTCAGATCTTTGATTTCCTCGGGAAGCGGAAAGGCTTTCCAGCTGCCTGTGTGGACATCGCGCCACCAGAAAAATGGCCAGGAGAGCGCACAGGCAAGAACGTAGAAAGTAACAATCGCGCGCCAGTTGGGTCTGGCCTGAGTGTCGCCGCTGTGCATATCGACAGAAGTCTATCGCGGCGCTACTCATTCGGTCGAGCTCTCGGTGTATGCGCTCGACAGCGCTTCGTGCCCGCTCGGGGTCAAGATTACTCGTTCCTCCTCCACGTGCTTACTGATCGCGGGCAAATCACCGCCGATCGGAAATTGATATGCCGCAGCAGATCGTTTGCCAGTCTAACCCGCCAGCAAACATCCTGCCATCAACGATACCGCTGATGCCGCAAATTCCATCCCACCCATGCCTGATGCCTGGAAAGTCGGGTTTTCGGTAAGTTCAGGACCGTCTGCCTGATCTATCGTTGCCGAAAGCAACTCTAGGATGCCCCGAAACATACTTCGACGGTGATTCTCGAAGGAACCGGATGCCCATTGTAGGTTGCTGGGCTGAATCGAAACTGCTCGACAGCCTTGATGGCCTCCGCGTCTAACCCCATACCAAGAGGACCGGGGATACGAACATTCTTCGGTCGGCCTTCTTTATCAACCACTAGAGAAACAAGACAAAGTCCCTGGTAGTGAGCAACACGGCCCTCGGGGCTAACTTCTGCGTCAACCCAATGAGTTAGCTTCGGCGGTGAAAGCTCACCATCATTTCCCTCCACTTTGATTACAGGACTACTTGAGCATGCTGTGGTTGGGCTTGGACTATTCAAAAACGTGCTCATCGCACCGGTACCTAATTCACTTGATGACTTCGGGGCCCCCAGGCTAGCAGTCGAGACCACCACACCGCAGCAAAAGACGCTGCTTTTCACCCAGAGGTTAGAGGATTTACCCATAAAGCGGCTCCCTTTTCGGAAATGCCTAGCTTGGAGTTTACCGCTCGCCCGTGCGGAACGTGAAAGAGTGCCACGAAGCGGCATCGAAATTGGTCAGTCACTCATTGGGCGGAGTGGCTTCAACGCAAAAAACCAATGGGAGAGCTGTACGCAGACCCTACTCGAGGGGTGAGGCTAATTCTTCATTCGATCCGGATGTCACCCGAACCTGATTGCGCTTTGATGGTAACCCCGCCGCCATTCAGGGTACCCGAGATGTGGTGCTTGTCTATGGGTGTCCGTATGGTGATTGGCAGATCGGATGTTACGGTACCCGAACCCGTATGAGCATCAAAAGTAAAATGCCCATTTCCCACCTTTATGATGATCCCCCCGAAACCGGTTTCCAGCTTCCAGGGCGAAGTCGGCGCGCCGGCGATCTCGAGGTCACCCGAGCCGGTTTCTACGACTAGCCCTCCCTGAACATTCTTCAGGCGCACGGAACCCGAGCCGGTCTCTGCAATCACAATTCCTGGTGCTGAAAACGATGCGCGAATGCCGCCGGAACCAGTTTGCAGGATCGAGCCGCCTCCAAGACCATTTGCCTCCACTGTTCCCGAACCGGTTACAAGCTTTGAGTCGGATCCGAGTTCCTGTGCCCGGATATCGCCCGAAGCCGTTTTTGCGTTGACGCTTCCGCTCAAATTGGTCAGCTGGATATCGCCTGACCCGCTTTGAGCGTTCAAGATGGTGTTTCGCGGTGTGGTGACATCGTAGTCGATCGAGATGTGCCGCATAATAGCGTCATCAATACGGCTGCCGATGCGGATGATGTTACCCGCCTGATTGACCGGTGGTTCGGCGACTACTCTGGCGACGTCGCCGGAAGAATTAGTGAACCAGGTGTTGCTGGCTCTTAAGTGCCCAACGACGTGTACTTGATGCTCCGAACTTTGCGAGATATGGATATAACCCGATGTGGTGGAAATAACAAGCGAGACTAATCCATTAACGGGGAGCGTGCGCTCAAACGTGCTTTCTCCGGCAAGGGCCGCTCGGGGCAGAAACAGCAAGACGGCGGCCAACGCGCTCCATGAGAGCCTCAAACCTCCTCTGTTCGCACCAAAAAACTCGCCAGAGGGCAAAGACCGCGGATTCGTATCCATCTCGCAATATACGAATGCCGTTGATTTGGTGTTCCATAAAGTTTTCTTTTTGAGGAGGCGGGTAGGGAGGGCGCCTTGCTTAAGAAAGAATCTCCGCGGCGCCGATCGGACTCACCTTCGAGCAGCGCTGTCGACTTGAGCGCCCCAACGGTTCCTCTAAAACGCAGATGGTGGATCGGTTACTTTATATCAGCATCTTGCTCTGCTGGCGGCGGCCAGGATGGTTGGGGTCGGTGAATTCGAGCAGTTCGATGGGCGCGCCGTTTTCGACTATGAACGCGACGCGGACGCCGTCGGATGGGCTGTT
>Ga0302325_10003651_pt1 | contig 36082 bp, 20 predicted proteins | sample Palsa_T0_2_FD_201948 | JGI IMG/M metagenome (GOLD analysis project Ga0302325, IMG submission 201948) | Peat permafrost microbial communities from Stordalen Mire near Abisko, Sweden - Palsa_T0_2 | ecosystem: Environmental > Terrestrial > Soil > Palsa > Peat permafrost | place: Sweden: Abisko...
AAAGTCAGGCGTCGTGATGTTCGCAAATGGCGAAGATGCGCTGAACGTCGCAAAGCCGATCATCGACACAGCAATGGACACGGATTCCTTGGCATTCGCGTGGCTGAAATGAAGTGTAACGGGTCACGATCTATTGCGACGTTCAAGGACAATTTCGTCACGCTTGTCGCCAGAACTTCTCGCGACTCTCCCCTTCTCGACCCTCTCAAAGCGCTCTTCGCCGTCACGGAAACAGCGCTCGCCCGCTTTCCCCAGTTCAGGTTACCCAACTCGTTAAAGGCTCGTTCCATGCGATGCTCCCTTCCTATGCGCAGGGTGCGCTCCCCTCTCCCGCCTCGCAACCGTGATTATCTCACGGCATCTCGGCGGGGCAAGAACGCTTCAACATGCGCCTTATCGGCTAAGGGGCCGCTGAGTTCGCCGAGGCGCCACGTTTCGGGCCTACGCCAAATGGCGCGCAAGGTTTTACGCCAAATAATTTGCAAAGTGACACGGACAGCCTACCAGGAATCCGGATTGAATGAAACATAACCTCCTTTATGTCGCGATGAAGGATCGCCCCCGCCCGCGATCACATCCTTCACCCCGCCCCCAAACCCATGAAAACAAAAAGGCCCCGCCAGCGGTGACGCCGATCAACCACCACCCCCATGCTATCCTCGTGTCAGGGAAGGCAGCGCCCTCAGGCACGCCGCTTTGCGGGCGGCCCAATTCAGGAAAAGAATGCTCAAATACACAGAAATGGCCGAGTTCGCGCCTAAAAAATGGGCCGCAACCCACTGTCATACAAGTAGGTTACGCGAAATTGGCTTCGAGTGCTCAATTTTACTTAAGCGCCGAACCGGTCCACGAAAATCACGGGCTCGGGAACGCTGGAAATGCCGCGACGCCTTCCCACACGCCGGTGGCAGGGCCGCCTCCTGATTCCTGTCTCCTGCATCCCTGAACGATGCTACTATCACACCAAATGAGCAAGTCCACCGGCCGCCGCGGATTCCTCAAGACCGTCGCGCTGGCCGCCGCCGCGCCTGCAACCGCCGCCGCGCAAGCCCCTCCGCCAGCCACCCCGGCCCCTCCCGCACCGGCCGCCCCCACCCCGCACCCGCCGCAGCCCGTCATCCTCCCGCGATCCTCCATGCGCTATCCGCGCGTCTTCACCGGCCGCCAACTTGCCATGCTGGCCATGCCGCTCGGCGGTATCGCCGCCGGCAGCATCAGTCTCGGCGGACGCGGCCAGCTTCGCGATTGGGAGATCTTCAACCGCCCCGATAAGGGCCGTTCGCCCGAGTACGCTTTCGCCTCCATCTGGGCGCAGGCCGGCAGCCGCAAGCCCGTCGCGCACGTCCTCGAAGCCCGCCTTATGCCGCCATACGAAGGTCCCGACGGCCTCGGCTCCAAGAACGCGCCCGGTCTCACCCGCCTCGAAGGCGCCACTTTCACCGGCGAGTTCCCCATCGCCCAAATCGCCTTCCGCGATTCCCGCCTGCCCGTCAGCGTCACGCTCGACGCCTTCAGCCCATTCATCCCGCTCGATGCGGACGCCTCCGGCCTGCCCGTGGCCATCCTGCGTTATCGCGTCCACAATCCGGGTAAGGACGCCGCCACGGTCTCCATCGCCTGGTCCATCGAAAACCCCATCGGTGCGGCCTATCAGGACGTCGCCCAACACCACCCCGGCGAGCAGCGCGTCGTCGAGTACCGCGAAACCGGGAACATCAAGGGTCTGCTGATGAGCAACCCCGGCATGCCCGCCGGCGACCCGCAATCGGGCGAGATCGCCGTCTGCCTGGTCAAGCCCGAAGGCAAGCTCACCTATCTCCGCGGCTGGATCAACGCCAAGTGGTGGACCAGCCCCCTGCTCTTTTGGGACGACTTCTCCGACGATGGCCAGCTTGGCCCCGAAGCCCCGCAGCGCAAGCCCATCGGCTCGCTCTGCCTGCAACAGGAAATCGCGCCCGGCACCGAAGCCGCCTACACCTTTCTGCTCGCCTGGCGTTTCCCGAATCGCACGCCCGCCTGGTCCGGGTGGACCGCTCCCAAGGGCGATGAGCACACCATCATCGGCAATCATTATGCCACGCGCTTCGCCGGCGCCTGGCAGGCCGCCGAATACGCCGCTGACAAGCTGCCCGATCTGGAGGCCCGCACCCGCCGCTTCGTCGCCGCCATGCGCGACAGCACTCTGCCGCCCGCCGTGCGCGACGCCGCCATGTCCACCCTCTCCACGCTCGTCACCCAGACTTGCTTCCGCACAGCCGATGGCGAGTTCCACGGCTTCGAGGGCTCCTGGGACCACAACGGCTGCTGCTTCGGCAATTGCACGCACGTCTGGAATTACGAGACCGCTACCCAGCATCTTTTCCCCAGCCTCGCCCGCTCGCTCCGCAAAGCCGCTTTCGGTTTCTCGGAAGACGATCAGGGCGGCATGCGTTTCCGGCAGTTGCTTCCGGACGGCAAGGAGCGCTTCCACTACGCCGCCGCCGACGGCCAGATGGGCCAGATCATCAAAACCTATCTCGATTGGCGTCTCTCCGGCGATACAGCCTGGCTGCGCGATCTGTGGCCCAGCGTGCAGCGCGCCGTCTCGTTCGCCTGGGTGAAAGGCGGATGGGATTCTCAGCGCCGCGGCGTGATGGACGGCGTGCAGCACAACACCTACGACGTGGAATTCTACGGCCCTAATCCGCTTTGCGGCATCTATTATTTGGGCGCGCTGCGCGCGGCCGAAGAGATGGCCCGCGCCGTCGGCGATACCGAAGCCGCGGCGGACTATCGCAAGCTCTTTGAATCCGGCAGTCAGTGGATTGATGCCAACCTGTTTAACGGCCGCTATTACATTCAGAAGGTCCGCGGCATCCCCAAGGACCAGATCGCGCCCGCAACAGTCGGCGATATGGGCGCTGAGGATTCCGAGAAGCCCGAATTCCAGGTCGGCGATGGCTGCCTGCTCGATCAGCTGATGGGCCAGTATCTGGCTGATGTCGCCGGGCTTGGTCCACTGGTCGATCCAGCCCATTTGCGCGAAACCGCCAGGTCCCTCTTCCAGTTCAATTACAAGCGCCAGCTTTACGATCACGAATCCGTGCAGCGTACCTATGTATTGAACGACGAAGCCGCACTCGTAGTCTGCGATTATGGGACCGGCAAGCGCCCCGAGGTTCCGTTCCCCTACTTCGCCGAAGCCTGGACCGGCCTCGAATACCAGGCCGCCGCCACCATGATCTATGCGGGCATGGTGCGCGAAGGCGTGGAAGTATTCGAGAACAGCCGCCGCCGTTACGATGGCGAACGCCGCAATCCGTGGGATGAAGCCGAATGCGGACACCACTATGCGCGCGCCATGTCGGCCTGGTCCGGCGTGCTGGCGCTGAGCGGCTTCAGCTATCATGCCGCGGAGAAGAGCGCGTCCATCATGCCCCGGCTGAACGTCGGCAGCAAGTTCGTGTGCTTCTGGTCGGCCGCTCCGGCCTGGGGCACATTCACGCACGCCGCCGATAGCACCCGCCGCCGTGTGACATTGGCCGTGGCCGAAGGCAGCCTGCCGTTGCACAGCATCACGCTGGTGCCGGGACCCGCCGCAAAAGCATCCTCCACGCTCAATGGCCGCGATATCCCGCTCGCGCCCCCATCGCCCAATCACGATGTCTTCACATTCGCCGACGAACTGACCATCCACGCCGGCGAAGAGCTGGTGCTGCTTGCCTGATCGCCCCGCCCTGGTGCTCACCGGCGGTTTCCTCGGTGCCGGCAAGACCACGCTGCTCCTCTGCGCCGCGCGTATGCTGCACGAACGCGGCATGCGCACCGCCATCATTACCAACGATCAGGGCGGCGCGCTGGTGGATACCCGCATGGCTACCGCACAGGGTTTCGATGCCGGTGAGATCGCCGGCGCCTGCTTTTGCTGCCGCTTCGGAGATTTCGTGGCTGCCGCGCAAAGCCTCCTGGCCGTGAGGCCCGACGTGATCTTCGCCGAGCCTGTGGGAAGCTGCATGGACCTGTCCGCCACCGTGCTCCAGCCGCTGAAGCAGCGCCATGGCGCGCAATTCCGGCTGGCGCCGTTTTCGGTTCTGGTGGACCCGCGGCGCGCCGCCGAGTTCGCGCAGCCGGATGCCGACCCGCAATTGGCGTACTTGTTCCACAACCAGCTTGCCGAGGCCGACCTGGTCGTCTACACCAAATCCGACCTGGTGGGGCAGGCGTCCACGCCTGCGGCGGGTCTCCAGACCCGCCATGTGAGCGCCGTCACCGGCCAGGGAGTAGCCGCCTGGCTCGATGAAGTCCTCAACGGCCGCCTATCCGCCGGTACCCGCCTCCTGGATATCGACTACGCCCAATATGCCGCCGCGGAAGCCGCCCTAGGCTGGCTGAACTGGGAAGGCGACTTGCGTCTCGAAACCGCCCTCACGCCCGCCGCCATCGTAGGACCGCTGCTCGAACGCCTCGACGCCGAGCTCACACGCGCCGGCGCGCCCATCGTGCATCTGAAGATCTTCGATCGCGCTCCTTCCGGATATGTCCGCGCCGCAATTGGCCGCAACGGGGACCAGCCTTCCGTGGTTGGAGACCTGCTGGCTTCGCCCGCCCGCCGCCACGAGCTGGTCGTCAATCTACGCGCCCGCGCCTTGCCCGCCGTGCTCGAAGAGGCGGTCGCGCGCGCCACCGCGGAGCTTCCCGCCACGCTCCGCGTCATCCAGCAACAGTGCTTTCAGCCCTCGCCGCCGGTCCCCGAGTACCGCTACGATAGGGTTTCGCCATGAAAGCACTCGTCAAAAGCAAGAACGCGCCCGGCCTATGGCTGGAAGATGTCGAGAAGCCCCGCATCGGCATCAACGACGTCCTGATCCGCGTGCATCGCGCGGGCATTTGCGGCACCGACGTGCACATCTACAAGTGGGACGATTGGGCGCGCAAGACCATTCCGATCGGCCTTGTGATCGGGCACGAATTCGTGGGTGAAATAGCGGATGCCGGTTCCAACGTGTCCGATTTTTATCCCGGCGATATCGTCAGCGGCGAAGGACACGTGGTTTGCGGACGCTGCCGCAATTGCCTGGCGGGCCGCCGCCATTTATGCGCGCACACGCAGGGCATCGGCGTGAACCGCGCGGGCGCTTTCGCCGAATACATCGCCCTGCCCATGACCAACATCTGGCGCCATCACGACGGCATCGACCAGGACGTCGCCGCTATTTTCGATCCCTTCGGCAATGCCGTGCACACCGCGCTGTCGTTTCCGGTGCTCGGGGAGGACGTGCTGGTCACCGGTGCTGGACCCATCGGGATCATGGCCGCAGCCGTCGCGCGCCACGCCGGAGCACGTTACGTGGTCATCACCGACGTCAACGAATACCGGCTGGCGCTGGCGCGCAAGATGGGTGTCACCGAAGCCGTGAACATCCGTGAGCGCACGCTACCCGAGGTACAGAAGAAACTCGGCATGACCGAAGGCTTCGACGTGGGGCTGGAGATGTCCGGCAACCAGGCCGCCTTCCGCGACATGCTGGCCAACATGAGCCATGGCGCGAAGATCGCCATGCTGGGCATTCCGGAAGGCGAGATGGCCATCGACTGGCGCACCGTCATCTTCAATATGCTGACCGTCAAAGGTATCTACGGCCGCGAGATGTACGAGACCTGGTACAAGATGAGCGTGATGCTGCAGTCCGGCCTGGATATCACACCGGTGATCACGCACCGCTACCACTATACGGATTTTGAGCAAGGCTTCGAAGTGATGTCCAGCGGCCAATCCGGCAAAGTGATCCTAACCTGGCAATAAGTGGGGCAGGCACTCTGCCTGCGCGGGGCTCCCAGCCCGCTCTTGCAATTATTTCGGCTTCCAGATCCCGACCGTATTCCCATAGAAGTGTGTGAACTGGTGCGGTTCGTGTCCCAGCGCCGTGATGTGGCCGGCGATCCCTCCGGCGCCGGTATCGATCATGACGGCCGGCCCCATGGCCGCCATCTTCCAGTCGAATAGCTTCGCATAGAACTGTTCCGTAGCGGCCGCGTCCCGGCAGCCGATTTCAAAATGCACGACGGATTGCTCATAGATTTCCGATGCTACCATAGTGTTAATTCCTGGAGGTGGAGATGAGCCAACGCTTCCTGCCGCTATCGCTCTTGCTGTTGCTCAGCCAGGCAATCCCCGCCCGCGCGGATCTCAAGTTCCGGATCGATAATGCGGACCGGCAGAACCACCACGCCCCAGATCCCGCAACGCGCACCTATGCCGTGCACCCCATCGAACCGTGGAAGCCCAACCCGCTGCTGCGCGCGCGAGAGTCCGGCAAGACCATCGACATCTACCGCGATTACGTGGACACCGGCGAACGCCGCTGGATGTTCGGCCACTTGGCGCGGCATGTGATCCGATCCGAGCGGCGCGTGCCCGCACCCGGCTCCCGCTCCGGCGGAGAGGGCGAACAGCGTACGAAGACCGATGGCTGGTACATCGACCTGCCAGCCGCCCCGCGAGGACTTGGATACCTGATGGGTAGCCCGGGGTGCCCCGAAGGCGTGATGGATCACATCGAAATCCACACAACCGGACCCCGCGAAAACGGACTCACCCTTCTCGAGGTCTCCACTTCATCGCAAGGGCACGGCTCGACGCGGAGCAAAGTCGTCGAATGGGATGAATCGCCGCTCGACCCCAAGACCTTCCAGCCGCCCGCTAATTTCCACCAGGTACCTTCCCTGCCGAATCAACAGCGCGGCACCTTCCTGGACAATCTGCGGTACCGGTTAGCAGGCTGCGTTAGCTACGCCGAGGAACCGCTAGACTGATGCTGCGCGATCTCCGCTACGGCCTGCGCATGTTGCGCAAGAGCCCCGGCTTCACGGCTGTGGCGATCGTCACCCTCGCGCTAGGCATCGGCGCGAATACCGCCATCTTCAGCGTGGTGCGCGCAGTGCTGCTGCCGCCGCTGCCGTTCGCGAATCCCGGCCGCCTGGTTCAGATCCAGTTGCGCGACCGCAAGACCGGCGAGCCCGCGAATTGGGTGGCTTATCGCGATGTGGCCGACTGGCGCGCGCAGAACCGCAGCTTCGAGAGCATCGGCGCACACCGCTTCGCGCTGCTAAGTCTCACCGCGGCGGGCCAGCCGGATGCGCTCTACGGCGCAAGCGTTTCGGCGAACCTGTTGCCGCTGCTGGGTGTGCCGCCGCTCGCTGGACGCTTCTTTCTGCCCGCGGAGGATCAACCCGGCCACAATCAGGTGGTGATCCTCAGCTATGATTTGTGGCGGCGCCGGTTTGCCGGCGATCCGTCCATGGTGGGCCGCACGATTCGCCTCACTGGAGTAGATACACAAGACTACACGGTGATCGGCGTGATGCCGTCCGGCTTCAATTTCCCGCTCAGTGTCCCCAGCGCCGTGAGTCTGCCAACGCACCAGATGGCGTTCTGGATTCCCACCGGCCTCGATCCGCTGCGGCAGAGCCGGGATGGTAAGCGGTGCCTGGTAGTGGGACGGTTAAAGCCGGGCGTGACGGTGGCGCAGGCGGAAGCCGACCTTGACGGCGTCGCCGCGCGTATCGAGCGCGAATCGCCCAAAACCAACACCGGCGTCCGCGTGCGCGTCGAGCCGTTCGCGCATTATGTCATGGGACGCGCCCGACCCGCGATGCTGATTATGTTGGGCGCGGTCGGACTGCTGGTGCTGATCGCCTGCGCCAATATTGCGAACCTGCTGCTGGCGCGCGCGATGGGCCGGCGCCGCGAGACCGGCATCCGCCTGGCTTTGGGCGCAGATCGCCGCCGGCTGCTGCGGCAGTGGATTACCGAAAGCCTGCTGCTGGCGATCTTGGGCGGCGACGCGGGGCTCTTGCTCTCCGCCGTCAGCCTGCGCTTCCTCGTCCATCTCGCGCCGCAAGATGTTCCGCGGCTGGCGGAAACCCATTTAGACGGCGCGGTGCTCGCGTTCACCCTCGGCCTGTCGTTGTTGGCGGGCCTTCTGTTCGGCGTGTTCCCCGCGTGGCTGGCGACGAGGACCGACCCGCAAGAAGCGCTGGCCGGCGGCACGCGAAGCGGGGCGCCCTCTGGGCCCGGACCGGGGCGCAGCCGCGCGCGCGACCTGTTGATCGTGGGCGAAGTGGCAGTCTCCGTGCTGCTGACCATTGCCGCCGGGCTGCTGGTGAAAAGCTTCGCCGGCCTGCTTCGTGTGGATCCCGGATTCCGGCCGGACCGTTTGCTCACCGCGATTATCGTGTTGCCGCCATCGCGGTATCCCGATCTCCAGTCGAACGTCGCCTTCTTTCGCAAACTGCTCGACGGCCTGCACAACCTGCCTGGCGTGGAATCGGCCGGCGCGGTCAACGGCGTGCCGCTATCCGGCAACATCACCGGCGCTTACGTCACCGTCGAAGGCCATCCTTCGACAGCCGTGGGGACCGGCAGGCCATCGGCGGAGGTGTTTGCAGCCAGTCCGGATTACCTGTCCACCATGGGGATCGCGCTCCTCGCCGGCCGTGAATTGACGCCCTATGATGCCACCAACGGAGCCAACCCCGCGGTCGTCAACGACCTGGCCGCGCAGCGCTTCTGGCCGCACGAAGACCCGCTCGGCAAACGCATCAGCGTGAACGGTAACAACGGCCTCGCAATCTGGCGGCAAGTGGTGGGCGTGGTCAAAACCACCCACGACCAGTCGATCGATCTTCCCGCGCAACCGGCCGTCTATCTCCCCATGGAGCAGGCTTTCGAGCCGCCCCAGTTTCTGGCCGTGCGCACGAGTTTGCCCATCGCCGCGATCGGCGCGCGGCTGCGGCAGGCCGTGGCCGCCATCGATAAGGACCAGCCCGTGTTCGTCGTCAATGCCATGCAGGAACTGCTGGACAATTCCGTCGCGCCGCGCCGCTTCGCCGCGCTCATTCTGGCGCTGTTCGGCGCACTGGCGCTGGTACTGGCGGCTGCGGGCATCTACGGCGTAGCGGCATACTCGGTCAGCCGGCGCGCGCACGAAATCGGGCTGCGGGTGGCGTTGGGCGCGCAGCGCGGCGATGTAATGCGGCTCATCGTGGGGCAAGGCATCCGGCTGACCACGGTTGGCATCGCCCTGGGACTGGCCGGCGCATTCGCCGCCACTCGAGCGCTATCCAGCTTGCTCTACGGAGTCGGCGCCACCGATCCGGCTACGTTTGTGAGCGTGCCGCTGGTGTTGGCCGCCGTTGGCCTGACGGCGTGCTACATCCCCGCGCGCCGGGCGACCAAGATAGACCCGATGGCCGCGCTGCGCTGCGAGTGATCGAGGCCTAAAACGTGAACCGCGTCTGCAGCTCCAGCCGCCGGTTATTGGCCGTCTCCGCATATGCTCCATACCCGCCGGCTACGGAATTGGCCTGGCCGAACAGGGGCGACGTAATCTGGCCGATAATGGGGCCCTCGTTCACATGGTTCAGCAGGTTGCGCGCGGAAAGCGACAGAGTCAGGTTATAGCGCCTGCTGGTCGTGACATCCGAGAAGATGCTGTGAAATCCGGAATTATGGCCGGCTCCTAAAGCGCTTGCCGCTCCGCCGGCTCCCTCGCGCTCCGGCCCGAAGCCCCACGTCTTGCCCAGCCGCGCGTTCACCGAAATCAGGCCCGGACCCCGTCCGTAGTTACGCGGCAGAAGCTGCTCTCCGGGCGTCGGATTCGGATCGAGCCAGCCGTACACCGTATCGATCAGGCCCGGCTTATTCAGGTCCGTGGGAATGCCCGGCCGCGCGTTGAACAGAGTATCCCCATAAATATCCTGGCCCACGGTAATGTTATACGGGGCGCCGGATTGCACCACGATAAACGGACTCAGGCGCACGTTCCACTTGGTATTCAGCGACCCGCCCACGAATAGGCGATTGCGAATATCCGTGGCGGCGGGGCCGTACTCTCCCACCATGCTATAAGGCTTCGCCGGAAACGTGCCGAGGCCGTCGGTGTTGCTCATGGCATAATTCAACGTGTAGTAGCCGAACAGCGAAAAGTTATTGTTCATCCTGGAGTTGACGTTGGTAATAAGCTGGTTCTGGTTATAGAGTCCGGAAGACTCCATCAGGTAAACCGGCCCCGGCGCGTTGAATTCCTCGGAGCGCAGCATGTGCAGTCCGTGTGAGTTGGTGTAAGTCACAGAAACCGTGGTATTGCTTACCACCTGGCGTTCCACGGTGATCGCCGACTGCATGATATAGGGCGCGCGCAATGTGGAGCTAAGCTCCTGAATAGTCTGGGTGGACTGAACGCCGGGCATGGCCAGCAGTTGCGCGATGGTCGGGATCGTGGGGAAGAAAGTAGGATTGTTGACGATGTATTCCTGCTGGACGATCCCGTTGTAACGCTCGGCGGTCTCAATGTTGGAGATATCGAAGCGCGAGTAGAACATGCCGAATCCGCCGCGAATGACGAACTTGGGATGCATACCGATCTGGTTTGACCCGGGCGCCCAGGCGAAGCCCAAGCGGGGTGCGAAATCCCGCGCGTCGTTTATATTGGTTTGCATTTCGTAGCGCAAACCCAGGCTGAGAGTGACATTGGGGCGCACCCGCCAGTCGTCGCCCACGAAGGCTCCCACGTCCGCCTGATTGACCGCCAGAAAAGGATTGCCGGCCGCGATGCTGAACTGCGTCGCGCCGCCGCCAGGCAGGCCCAGCAGCGCGCGCTGATACTGCTGAATCGAGGTGATGGGAGTCAGCACGGGCTGGCCGGAGGCATCCAGCACCTCCTGGTTTTCCGCATCCAGCTCGGCCGCCAGGCCGCCGGCGAAGGTGAACGTGCCGCCGAAGTTCACCGGCGATGTGTTGTTGTCCGTCTCGCCGCGCGCGCGGGCGCCGAACTTCCAGGTATGCATTCCCTTGACGATGGTGGTGATGTTCGTCATCTCATAGTAGTTCTCGGTGTCGAGACTGCGGCCCGTCTGGGCGCCGCCGGTGTTGAAGGAATCCAATACCAGAATCGCCGGCGCGGAGCTACTGGAAATCTGATCGTTCTGCACGTGGTAATACTGAAAACGCGTCTCGTTCACGGTGGTCGGCGACAACACCGCGGTGTCGGTGATCTGGACCGTGTTGTCCTGCTCCAGCGTGTAGTATCCGCGCGAAGGCAGGTTGAAGCCGCCGATGCCCTGGTCTTGCGCGTCGTTGCGCGTAAAGCCGTAGCGGAAAATCAAAGTGTTGTTCTGGCCCAGTTGATAGTCGACGCGCGGGCTCACGCGCAGGCGGTGCTGCGGTGCGATCAACACGCCGGTATAGGGATTGATCGCGGAAGTCAGTGGGTCTAGCGTAACCGCATCGATGACCGAACCGTTGTCGATATCCCGCCGCTCGGCATCCAGGATGAAAGAGGCGTGCTTACCGAGCGGTCCGCTGATTGTGCCGCCGAATTCCTCCACCTGAAACGGCGCCTTTTGCTGCGCGTAAGGATTGCGCGAATTGAAGGTATCGTCGCCGAAGTTGAAGAATGCCTGGCCCCGCAACTTGTCCGTGCCGGGTTTGGTGAGGATCTCAATGCGGCCGTAGCCCAGCTTGGAGAACTCCGGAGAGAAAGGATTCTGGTTGATGCGCACCTCGCGGATCGAATCCTTGGAGGGGAGTTGACCGCCGCTGAACCCGTCGATGTAGATCTCGCCGCCCTCGGGACCGGCGGAGGGTCCGGCCAGCGCCTGTAAGTCCGATTGCAAATCGTCGGGATCGTCGGAGAGCGCCTGCAAATCGTCGCCGCGCAGAACCGTGGCGGTGGAGTTGCTGGATGGGTCCGTGGAGACGCTGGGACCGACGCTATCCTGCACCGTCACCTGTTGCGTCACCGACGCTACTTTCATTTTCAGGTTGAGGGACTGCGTACCGGTCTGCAGAACGATCTTAACCGGCAGGGCCTGCGCGAGGTCGGGCGCGGTCACCCGCACGGTGTAACTGCCGGGCGGCAACCCCACGAACGAGTACGATCCATCGTTGCCGGAGGTGGCGGTCCTGGCTAACGCGGACGGCCCGTTGAGCGTGACCGTCGCACCCGGTACGACCGCGCCGGTTTCATCCATGACCTGGCCGCGCAACACAACGGTCTGCGCGCAAAGCGGGAAAGACACTACAAGTAGGGCCAACAGGAAAAGGGATAATTTCATCTTGGATTCGGGACCGGCCGCAATCGGTGGCGCCGCAATGGGCCGCTTATTTGTGGATTCCATTATCAGACGATGGCCGCCCCGGAAAGGTTACGAAACCCGCCCTGGAATGAGCCCGCCCGGTCCTGGCGCGCCTTCCCGCTTTTGCTGTGCGACGCGGATTCGGGGGATATTGGAATGGGTGAAAAGAGCCGCCAGCACGACAAGGCGGTGGGAAGACAACTCAGGAAAATGGGGTGGATTCAGAAGGGGGGCAGAGGGAGGCCGTTCGAGCGAGAAATAGCGTTAGATTTGTACCTGGTCGCGCAACCGCTCGCGCCCCCGTTAAAAAAAGTCACTGCCGATTAGCGAGGCTCCAGCCGCACTGAGGCAGTGTTTTCTCTATGGCGTGACAGGGGCAATAATTTTTCCTGATTGCGGCGGTGCGACGCGGGTACTAAAGATGAATCGAGCACACTGCCGCCTGGCGCACTCAGCATACGGCAACTGTAAACATTGGTTTAGATTTGCACAAAACGCCCGTTTGGATTATCGCAGCGGGGGCCGGCTTACTCTCTGCCTCTCAAGATCGCGGCCATTTCGCAGCGGGCTGCGGCGGCCGTGGAACACCGCCAAAACGCGTAACGGGCGTTGTTTCGGGCGCGTACGCTATGACGTATTCGTACACCAGGGCAAAGCGCAGAGGGCGTGACGTGAGATTGGGGCGGCGGTAGCCCTGATAGGCGACCCCAACCAGGGAGCGCATACGGTCGAAGATTGCCGCTATTACCCGGTCGGCCGCGTCGGGATCGTCCTCCGCAATGTAGGCGCGAATTTCGTCAAGATCGTTGAACGCTTCCGAATGGAGCGTATAGCCGCTCACGCCTGGCGCTGCCGTCGCGCTTGGTTTTTTTCCATCAAGCGCCGGTAGGCTTCCTCGCCGTCGATACCCTGCACCTTACCGCTTTCCATTTCGTTGCAGCGTCGATCGAGCATCTCCCGCGTATAGGCGAGTTCGTCATAAAGACCGACTACCGCATCTTCAATAACCTCGGTGGGCTGCCTGCCGGCATCGCGGGCCATCTGGTCAAGTTTCGCCTGCACTTCAGGGGTGAATTGCACTTCCATGGGTCGGCTCCTACCTTTCAGGATAACGCCAAAGATACAGGAAAATACGCGCTGAGGCAAACGTCTGGCCTTAAAACGCCGTCGCCTCGGCGCACCTCTCGCACACGGCGTCCCAGTTGGTGCACGTCGTTCGCGGCCACGCGCGAGTACGAAACGCCCTCCGGATAAACCACCATGTTTGGCCCGCGCTCGCATAGGCCGAGCGAGCCGCACGCCGTAATCTGCACTTGGTCCGCCAATCCCTGGGCCGCGACCTCTGCGCGCAGGCATCGACCACCTTGCGCGAGCCACGTGCTGAGCAGCACGGCGCGCCTTCGGGCTTCTGCCGTTCGCCGCCGATTCGGGCGATATTGGAATAGGGATGATTCCTGTGACTCTGGTGCGCTGGCAGAGCGCGGTCGATTTCGTGGTGCTGACGGCGGCGCTGTATATTCTGTTGCGGTGGGCGCAGCAGGCGCGCGCCTTGCGCGTGGCCCTGGTGGTGCTGGGGCTGCACGCCGGTGCGCTGGTCGCCCGGCACTTCGACCTGGTGCTGACGAGCTGGGTGCTGGATGGCGCGGCTATCCTGGCGATCGTGGTGTTGCTGCTGGTTTTCCAGGCGGAGCTGCGGCGTTTCTTCATGCGGCTCGACAGCCTGCTGAACTGGCGGTCGCAAGCGACGTCCAGGTTGAACGAGACCTACCAGTCGCTGGCGCAAGCTGCTTTCCGGTTGGCGGCGGCTTCGGTGGGCGCGCTCATTGTGATCGTGCGCCGCGATGCCGTCACGGAACTGGTCAGCGGCGGCATTACGCTCGAGAGCGGGGTTTCCCCCGAAATCCTGGAGGCGATTTTCCAGAAGACTTCGCCCGTGCACGATGGCGCGGTGATCGTGCGCGACGACCGCATTGTGCGGGCCGCCGCGGTGCTGCCGCTGACGGAACGCGAGCGGGTGCCCAGCTACTACGGCACGCGGCATCGCGCAGCCATGGGGCTCTCCGAGCGCTGCGACGCGCTGGTGCTGGTGGTTTCCGAAGAGCGCGGCGAAGTCACGCTGATGGAGGCCCGCCGCATCCAACGCCTCGACGACGCGCAGAACCTGGTCCGGATGCTGGAGAAGCTGTGCGCGCAGCCGGCAGTGGGTCTGAAAAGCAAGTTGCGCCAATGGTTCATTTCGAACGCCCGCGTCAAGCTGGCCGCGGTGGGCCTGGCGGCGGCCATCTGGAGCACGTCGTTTCTATCTACCGGAACGACGGTGCGCACGGTCAGCGTGCCGGTGCAGTTTGGGAGCGTCCCCGCGGGCATGGATGTCAATGCGCCAGACCGGCTGGAAGTGGAAGTGCGCGGCAGCGCATGGTTGATGGATTCCGTTGGCCTGACGCGGCTGGTGGCCAGCTTCAATTTACACGGAGCTCGTGCGGGGACCCTGTCCCTGCCGGTGGACGGGGGGAATTTCAACCTGCCGCCCGGGATTGTGATCGAACACGTCTCGCCCACGAAGATTACGGTGCGGCTGATACCGCGGGCGCGCTAGTGCAGCGTCTTCGAAAGAACTACATCGTACAGATAGTCCCTTATATAATGCTGGCAGTTCGGTTGCACCGTGGGGCGGCCAATCATGGCCGCAGCCGCGTTCGGAAAGGCCGGCTGCGGGCAGGATTGCCCAATGCCGCTTTCCTTTCCCAAAACCTCCATTGCTAGTGGGGCAGGACTCCAGTCCTGCGGCCGGCGTCCACGCCGGCCTACTTGCTCGGATATGGCTGATTTGGTTGTGCGAAGAGCGGGTCCTGGAGGACCAGCGCAGACCTGGACATAGGCGTTAAAGTAAGGCCGATCCCGCGCGATGAGTTTCAATCCGCTGTACATCTCCCAGACCTTAGGTGTTTCGAGCGGCTGCGTACGCGGAGCGTTAGTCCATCCACGTCGATTGCTCCCTCCGAGTAGCCGAACCGCGCGGAGCCCCATTGACGCACTCCGGGGATAACGATTCATATGGCACCTTGCCCCCAGAAGCGAGGGGTCGAGCGCCACCGAGAGCTTCGTAAATGGGTAAGCGCTCTTGCGCCGGTAATTCCACGCTAACTATGCCTTTGCCTGCGCTTGGACGAGATCGAAAAGAGACTGGAACATGTGAAACAATCAGTTGGTGCCGCAGATGAACTCCCAGGAACGCGGATTCGCGCTGGAAGACTAAGATATGCGAAAAGGGTTTACGAGAAAACCACAAGGTGACGAGCCTGCGACGCGAGGCAAGAACTACATAACCCCGAGCGGCCTGCAGCGCCTCAAAGATGAGCACCGGTTTCTGCTCACCAGGGAACGCCCGGCCGTGACGGAGGTGGTGGCGTGGGCTGCAAGCAACGGCGATCGCAGTGAAAACGCCGACTATCAGTACGGCAAGCGGCGGCTGCGCCAGATCGATGGGCGGATTCGCTTTCTCACGAAGCGAATCGAGGCTGCGGAAGTGGTTGACCCGGAAACTCCGAGAGCGGGGCAGGCGGCGACGAGGGCATTCTTCGGAGCGACCGTGCGCTATGCGAATGCCGCGGGAACGGAGCGAGTGGTGAGCATCGTAGGCGCCGACGAGGTCGATCTCAACCGCAACCACATCAGTTGGGTCTCGCCTCTGGGGTGCGCGTTGATGAAGTCGGCAGCGGGCGATCGCGTGGTTCTCCACGCCCCGGGCGGCACAGAATACCTGACCGTGCTTGAAGTGTGCTACGAGCGCATTTCGGTGGAACCGTTCCGTGAACCACCTGGAGCCGAGGCCTCGGCAAAGGGATTCCCTCGCCGACGCCAATCCACCTGACGAAGGTTGGCAAACGAAAACTCCGGGCCCCATGGAAGGACGAATTGTGCGCCGACTATGGGCATTCGTTCCGCTATGGCTCGACCGCGGTCAGGATCGCTCGCGTATAACGTCAGACCGTTGACTTGCCCAGATGAGCGAGCAGTCGGCACCGCGTCGATAGGTCGGCTCCTCCTGGACGACGCGCCACCCGGAAAGAGCCCTCAGGGACAAAACTCCGCCGCGCGGAAGTATACCCAGGAGGCCTAATTCGCGGCGCCGGAAGGGGCACTTATTTTAACGCCTATGGCAGACCTGGAGGTCCGCCCCACAAATTATTCAGCATTGCAATTTGTGGGAAAATAAGTGGCATCGGGCAGGATTGCCCACCCCACAAACGCGATGATGACTTACCGGCCAGCGCGGATCTGGCGCCTTGGCCGAAACGTCGATCTATAAAGAACTAACTGGACGATTTACTAGACGGTTCGGCGGCGGCGTGGCGCGTACGATCGTTGTTTGTCGTCTGCGAACCATGCTCGAACTCGGCAGGCCACCAACAACGATGGCCTGCCCCACCGCTAAATCCGCCGCCCGGTTATTTCGTGGACATGTTTACCAGTTGCGTATACTGCCGGCTGATGTTACCCGCATTATCGAGGACCCGCACACTCACTATGTGAGCACCGTCGCCACTTATACCGACCGTAGCCGTGGATGCCGCCACGCTGGCCACCGGACCGCCATCCACCCAATAGAGAATCCGGCTGACGCCGCTGCCGGTGTCGCTGGAGGCGATCGTGACCGAGGTGCCGTCCGCCGCTGCCGCCACGCTGAGGACCGCCGTAGGAGGAGTGAGGTCGGCGGTAGCGGGTGCGGGCAGCAGCAGCACGCCGCCGATAGCGTTCAACGTCAGGCTCACATTGCCGCCGGCAACGGTGTAAGTGGCGCCGCCGATCGCATCCTGCAGCACTGTGCCGTCGGGATAATACGCGCCCACGGGAATTACCGGTGTATTGGCGCTCGAACCATTGTTCAGCGCCACGATGGCTGTCTCGCCGCCTTGAATGGAGCGCGCAAACGCGTAAGTGGCGGGCGCGGCCTTGGGCTGTTGCGTGTCGCCGGTCACCAGCGTGACGAACGTTCCGCTGACCAGCGAGGGATGTTGTTTGCGCAGGTGGCCCAGGGACGTGTAGTAAGCGATCGCGCTCTGGTCCGGGGGGCCATAGACGGTGGGGTCGCCGGGCTGGTCGGTCCACGGATACGGTACGCGGCAGTAGGGATCGGCCAGCGGAAAGCCCTGCCCGTCGTTAGCCAGCGAGGGCGCGTTGATGGCGGCTTCGTCCCCGTAAAAAACGGTGGGCGCGCCGATGTACGTGAACTGGAACAAGGCGGCCAGCTTGAGCCGCTGCTTGGCTTGGACCAGGCCGGTGTCGCCCAGCTCTGTCATGACATAGAGCGCGCGATTGGTGTCGTGCGAGTCCAACAGGTCGAGCATCGCCGCCGTGGCTTGCGGCGGATAGTCGTCGCGCACGGCGCGGTTGGCGGTATCGAACTGGCTGGGCGTGAGTGGGATAATCGCATCGTTGCCGTTGTCGTTGGTATCCACCCAGTTGTAAGGCCAGCGCACGAAGCCGGTGACGTTGCGGCGGAAGCGGTAGTTCATTACCGAATCCATTTGATCGCCGGCCAGCCACTGGCTGGCATTGAACCAGATCTCGCCGATCAGCGGTCCATTGGCGTTGTAGTTCTTCGCGTTGGCGCGCAGCGCGTGCCAGAAGTAATTCGGGACATTCGGCGCGCTGTCGAAGCGCCATCCGGCCGCGCCGGCGTTATACCAATGCAGCATCACGTTGTCGGGCGTTCCGCTGTAGAAGAATTGCTGCACGGCGGACTGCGAGGGGTCCACCAGCGGCAGGCTATTGTAACCGGCCCATCCGTTGTAGCCGGTGGAGGTGCAGGGCACGTTGCTGTTCAGGAATTGGAACCAACTGCGCCACTGCGAGGTCAGCGACTGGCACGCCCCGACCGTGGAAAACTTGCCGTACTCGTTGAAGTAGGTGCTGTCGGAAGAGGCGTCTTCAAAAGTTCCGTCGAGGATCGCGTGCATGCCCCGCTGGTTCAAGGCGGCCACCAGCGAACTCCACGCGGCGTTGCCGCCCAGCGCCGGATCGATGTTCAGGAAGTCGTCGGTATCGTAGCGGTGATTGGAATTGCCGTAGAAGATGGGATTCAGGTACAGCGTGTCGAAGCCCAGCCCTTGGATGTAATCCAACTCGTTCTGAATGCCCAGCAGGTCGCCTCCGTAGAAGATGCTGCCGAAATTCTGGTAGCAGGGAAGGCTCGCATTGTTCGGGTCGCAGAGTGGCGTGTTCCAGGTGGCGACCGCTATGTTGCTCGAGGGCGCAGCGCCATAGAACGAGGGGCAGCCGCTGGTGCTTCCCGCCACGCAGTAGTCGTTGGTGGGGTCGCCATTGCGGAAGCGGTCCGGGAAAATGTGGTAGACGTTGGCGTTGGCCATCCAGGCAGGGGTCTGGAAACTGGGGGCGTAAGCTGTAATCTGGAAGGCATCCAAAGGCTCGCTCGAGGCCGGCGCGCCGGGGCCGTCCTTATTCAGGTTGTCGTAGTCGTCGATGTAATCGTCGCTGTAGTAGGCGGCGCCCGTGCCGTTGAAGATCGCGAATTTGTAGTACACCACGGCCGGCGTCGCGGGGGTGGTGTAGCTTATGCTGTATTCGTCGTAGAGGGTGCCGTTGACGGTTTGGGTTTCAAGGAAAGCCATGGGCGAGTCGACGGGCCCGGTGGTATTGCCGCTGGCGGCATCGAACAGATAGACCCGCAGATTGACGGCGGTGGCGCCCAGGTGGGCGGTGCGCAGACGCAGCGTCACAGCGGCGCCCGCCGGCACAGCGCCTTCCTGGCTGCGATAGTAGGGATCGAAGGTGTTGTGGTACAGCGCTGAAAAATTCACCGCGTTGCTGGAGTTATCGATGGAAAAGGGCGGCGTGCTGGAGCCATTGGCGGTGCTGTTGACGACGAAGTAATGCGGGTAAGTGGCCGACGTGCCGATCGTGCCCCCGATGTTATCGTTGGGAGTCTGGCCGTAGACATAGCCGGCGCTTGAAGTCTCGAGGCCGAGGAAGAGAAACGCCGTGGGCATGCCGCCGCCAGTGATGGCCTGCCACGGGATGGCGAACTCGCGGGCGCTCCCGAAGGACGCATACGCGCCATAGTTGGAAACCGGATTGGTCCAGTTGCCGGCGCCGTCCGCGTTACGATATTCGTTGTAGCCGTTCTTGAAGTAAGTGACGAACTGCGCCCGGAAGGGCAGCGTGGCAATCTGCTCGCCATCGTAAGTGAAGCCGGTGAGATTGCCATTGGTGCTCGCGCCGCCGTTGGGCGGATTGAGCGGGTTCGCATCGATATAGACCACTGCGCCTTCGGTCGGATTGGCGTTGGCGATACCCACATAGAGGCGCGACGCGTCCCAGGTCATGTACCAGACCTGGCTGGTGTTAGTCCCGATCTGGTTAGTGGCGTTCAGGGTGTTGCCATATTCGCCCGGTTGGATGACCCCATCGATCGTGGGCGTTTTGAATTGGGCATGGAGAGGGTAATAGCCGGCCGCCAGGGGAATCGCGGCAAGCGCAAAACGTAACATGCGGGGCTTGAGAGTCATGGCGCCCTCCTGATCTCCGAAGTATACACTGCCGGAGGCAGCGTCTTACAAGTTATTCGTGACGCAACGCAACCACGGGATCCAGCATGGCAGCCCTGCGCGCCGGCAGAAAGCTCGCAGCCGATGCGGCCAGGATCAGCCCTATGACGACTGCGGCGTAGGTGCCAGGATCGGCCGCCGTGACGCCATAGAGCAGCGAGGCAAGGTAGCGGGTCAAGACCAAAGCCGCGGCCACACCCGAGAGTGCGCCTGCCGCAACCAGGACCGCGCCTTCCTTCATCACCAGCGAGAGCACGGCGGCGGGCGTTGCGCCCAATGCCATACGGATGCCGATCTCCTGGCTGCGCTCGGTGACCGCGAACGCCAGCACGCCATATACGCCGACGATGGCCATCAGGAATGCGATGGCGGCGAAGGCGGCGAGCAGCACAGTGTTAAAGCGCGGGCTGGCGGTCGCCTGGCCAATGGCATCGTCCAGCGTCTCGATTTTGGCGAAGCTGCCGGGATGGTCCGCGCGTAATTCGTCGCGCAGGGCGCGTGCGAAGGCATCCTCGCCGGCAATGGTACGGACCATGAAGAGTACGTTGGCCGCGTTCGGTATTCTGGTGTCGTTGACGAACGCTTCGGGCAGCGCCGGTTGATTCAATCCCTGGTTTTTCGTGTCGGCCGCCACGCCAACAACCGTCTTCCAAGGGCCTGCGCGGCCTCCCAGAATCTGTTTGCCGATGGGGCTCTCTCCAGGGAGATAGGCGCGGGCGGCCGCTTCGTTCACGACTGCCAGCGTGCCGGGCGGATCGCCTTCCGTAAAGAAGCGGCCCGCGACCAGGCGCGTGCCCGCGGCCTTGAGGTAGTCCGGCCCCGCGCCGCACACGGCGATCCCGTCGCCGCGATGGAACGGCTCCGGCAGCGGCCGGTCGGAGCGCGAGAACGTGACCCAAAAGGCCCCTCCGGAAAGGGGCGTGCACTGGGTGAGCGCGGCGGCTTCGGTGCCGGGAATGCGTTGCATATCCGCCAGCACGTCCGCAGCTAGCGCATCGCTCGCGGAACCCTGGAAACCCGCCGCGCGCAGGCGGACAGTGAGGGAGTGCTCCGGCCGGAAGCCCAGACGATCGTTCTGCATATGCCAGAGTGTTTCGAATAGCAGCGCCGCGCCCGACAGCAGGATCAGGGACAGCGCCACTTCCGCCGCCACCAGGGCGCGCCGCATGACCCGCTGTCCGCTCGCCGCACCGCCGCGGCCGGCCTGCTGCAAAACGGATTGGAGATCGACGCGCCCGGCCCGGAGCGCGGGCAGGCCGCCGAAGACGATCGCGGTGGCCACCGAGACCAGTAGGGCGATGCCGAAGACCCGGAAGTCGGTAGTGACTTCGCTCAGCCGCGGCAACTCGCCGGCGGCAAAGTGCACAAAGCCGCGCAGGGCGGCCGCTACCAGGAGCATGCCGGCCGCTGTGCCCGCCGCGATCAGCAGCGCGATTTCGGTGAACAACTGACGCGCCAGGCGTCCGCGGCCGGCACCCACCGCGGCCCTTATCGCAAGTTCCCTGGCGCGCGCCGACCAGCGGGCCAGCAGGAGATTCGCGACGTTGGCGCAGGCGATGGCCAACAGGCATCCGGCGGCGCCCATCAGAATCAGCAGCAGTGTGCGCACGTTGCCGGCGCGATGCTCCTGGAGCGGCTGCAGCACGACGCTCGAATCCGCCCGGAACATTTGCGGGTCGTTACGTTTGCTGGCGGCGAACAGGATATCGACATCGGCGCGCGCATGCGCCATGGTGATGCCGCGCTTGAGCCGTCCAAAGACCACCCAGGTCGACATGCTGCGGTCGCGATGGCTGGCGGTGGGCGAAACGGGAAGGGTGGCGAGAAGGTCGACTTTGGCGTCGACGGGATAGATGAACGAGGGCGGCAGCACTCCGACGACCGCGTATGGCAGCCCGTCGAGCGTGATGGTGGAACCCAAAACGTCGCGCCGCGCGTGGAAGCGATTGCGCCAGAACTGGTTTGTGAGCACGACGGATTTGGCGCCGTTGGGAAGTTCTTCATCCGGCCGGAACCCGCGGCCCAGGGCGGGCGCGACAGCGAAGGTATCGAGGAAGTTGGCCGAAACGCGGCCGGCGTGCACCTCGGCTGGGTCGGGCCCACCCAGCAGCATGGCGCTCGTCAAACTGGCCTGGGTGGCGGCGAGATTTTGAAAGACGCGATTATCGCGCCGCCAGGACACGTAATCCGGCGATGGCAGAAATTCGAGGTCGCCATAACGGATCGCCACCCACACGAGCCGCCCGGCCTCGGCATAGGGCAGCGGCCGCAGGAATACGGTATCGGCGATGCTGAAGACCGCGGTGGTGGCGCCGATCCCCAGGGCCAGCGAGAGCACCGCGGCGGAGGCGAATACGGGCGCACGGCGCAGCACGCGGGCCGCATAGCGAACGTCCTGCCAGAGGCGCGCGAAGCCGGCGTGCCCACGCACGTCACGGCTGACTTCCATGACCAGCGCCCTGCTCCCGAATTGCCGGCCGAACAGGCGCCGGGCTTCCATAGCGGCCTCGGCGCGCGGCAGGCCGCGCTCCATCAACTGCTTCGTTTCGATCTCGAGGTGAGCCTGGAGTTCCTCTTCGAGATCGGCGTCGGTTGCTTGTTTCTTAAAGAAGCGCCGCATGGCTTCATTCCTTGACGGGTTTCATGGTGCGGGCCACCGCGCGCACCAGTTGTTTCCACCTGGATTGTTCTTCGAGCAGCTGCCGCTTACCCTTCGGGGTGAGCTTGTAATAGCGGGCGCGGCGGTTGGCTTCCGACATTTTCCATTCCGAGGCGAGCCAGCCTTGCCGTTCCAGCCGGTGCAGGGCTGGGTAGAGGGAGCCATGCTCGACATGCAACGCATCCTGCGACCGGGCGCGGATCGACTGTCCGACGCCATGGCCGTGTTGCGGCCCCCACTGGAGCACCTGGAGGATGAGCAGGTCGAGCGTGCCCTGGATGAATTCGATGCGGTCCGGCATATTTGACACTATAGCAGATTCTCTACCAGAGTGCGTCTACTAAAAGGCGGTCTACGAGGCGGCCGCCAAAACCCTTGGAGGGCGGCCAATCCTGGCCGCAGCCGCCTTTTTAGGCGGCCAGAGCCGGCTGAAAGCCGGCTGCGGGCAGGATTGCCCGCCCTCCAAGGGTTTTCGACTGAGCCACACATAGCCGCATCGCAGTATCCTATGGATGGAGAAGTTTATGGACAACGAAGGCCTCAACATCGTGGACCGGCGCACGGGCGCCGCCTACGATCTGCCCTTTTACAAAGGCGCCATCCGCGCGGCGGATTTGCGCCAGATCAAGACCGGACCCGAAGACTTCGGCGTGATGACTTACGATCCGGCCTTCTTGAATACGGCGTCCTGCCAGAGCGCCATCACCTTCATCGACGGCGACAAAGGCATCCTGCGGTATCGCGGATATCCCGTCGAGCAGTTGGCCGAGAATTGCACCTTCCTGGAGGTCGCCTACCTCCTGCTTAAGGGCGAACTGCCCACCGCGGTGGAACTCAAGCAATGGGTGGAGAGCATCACCAGGCACACCATGCTTCACGAGACCAGCAAGAAATTCCTGGAAGGCTTCCGCCACAACGCTCATCCCATGGGCATGTTCATCAGCACAGTGGCGGCGCTCTCGACCGTGTACCCGGACTCCCGCCACGTGCTGGACCCGGAGGTCCGTTGGTTGCAAATCCACAGGCTGATCGGCAAGGTTCCCACCATTGCGGCTTACACTTACCGCCACAGCGTCGGCTTTCCCTACGTCTATCCCGACAACGATCTCAGTTACGCCGCGAACTTCATGAACATGCTCTGGAAGATGGTCGAGCCGAAGTACCAGGCTAACCCGGTTCTGGCGCGCGCTCTCGACATCCTGTTCATCCTGCACGCCGACCACGAACAAAACTGCAGCACCAACGTGATGCGCGCGGTGGGCAGTTCGCAGGCCGATCCGTTTCTGGCCACCGCGGCCGCCGCAGCGGCGCTATCCGGCCCGCTGCACGGCGGCGCCAACGAAGAAGTGCTGCGCATGCTAGATGAGATCGGCTCCAAAGACCGCGTACCCGCCTATGTCGACAGCGTCAAGGCCGGCAGAGTCAAGTTGATGGGCTTCGGGCACCGCGTCTACAAGAACTACGATCCGCGGGCCCGCATCATCAAGTGGGCCGCCGGCAAGGTTTTCGAAGTCACCGGCAGGAATCCCAAGCTGGAGATCGCGCTGGAGCTGGAGCGCATCGCGCTCGAAGACGAATATTTCATCAAGCGCAAACTCTATCCCAACGTGGACTTCTACTCCGGCATCATGTATCAGGCCATGGGCTTTCTTCCGGAGATGTTCACGGTGCTGTTCGCCATTCCCCGCACCGTCGGCTGGCTGGCCCAGTGGCAGGAGATGCTGGAGGACTCGGAACAGAAGATCGCCCGTCCACGGCAGATCTATACGGGCTACGAGGCGCGCAATTTCGTGCCGATGGAGCAACGCGGCGGGGTGGCGGAAAAAGCGGAGATCACGCGCTGAAGAGCGGGGCCTGGAGGACCCGCGCAGACGTGGACGTCCGCCCCACTTCTATCTCACATTCCAGCCCTCTACCTGCACGGCCGGCGGCTTCTTGCCGGCATCGGCCGCTTTGTAAGTGGCCGCAACGGTGCGCTTCTCTCCGGGCATCAGCGGAAAGTAGTTGTCTTCCCAGATCACCGGCAGTATCTCGGCTTCCTCCCGCACATCCTCTTCGTCGTGCTTTACCGTCTTCACCATCAGGTGAACCGCGAAGGCCAGGTGGCGCGAGGGATTCTCCACCGTCACGCGCGTGACGCCGTCACCGCCCTCCGCGCCCTGCAGAGTGGACTCGGCCGAATACCTCAGCTCCACCGGCGGTAGGTTGTTCAGGGCGGTGTAGTCGGCGTAACTCTTCTGGGGCGTGTAGTACCACGTGGACTGGTCCCAATCCAGATCGTCCGGCTTGGTCGAAAGCCAGTAGAAGTTCGTGCTCACAGCCTTGCCGGAAGCATCTTCCAAAACCAGCCGCACAAAGTAAGTGGAAGACAGGCCATCGATCGCGGGAATTGTAAGTACGCGCGTGGAACTGTCCTCGGTCACATCGACGGCGGCGTCCTTTGCGAACTTCTCGCTCATGTCGATGTTATAGACCCAGGCGCGCGCTTTCAAACCCGGATACGCTTTATAGAAAGAGTTCACCACTACCACGGAGGCGTCGTCGTAACTATATTGAATGTGCAGCGGCTCATTGGCCTTCTTGGCGCCGAAGTAGGAGCCGCCCGGCCGTAGATACCAGTCATACAGATGCCAGATCATGGACGGCCATGCATTGTTCAGCATCCACTGAATCACGCCCGTGGAGGTGTACTTATTGCGTCCGTACGCCTCGAACATAGCGCGATGGCTTTCGTAAGCCATTACTTGCGCCTTGCGCGCGAATTCCTCCACGCCGGCCGACGGACCGTAGCGCGCGTCGAGCGCGGCGGTGAATACCTTCAAGTCCTTGAACGCGCCGCCGCCGGCATGATAGTCCCACCAGGTGTTGACGGGCCACAAACGATCCTCGGGCAGCATCTTGCGCAGGCTCTCGATGGGCGGAATCGCCGGTCCAGGGCCGGTCTCGGAATTAAAGCCGTGCGCGCCGCCGCGGGTCTTATCCAGGGCCCAGTAGTTGGGTGGCACCCAATCGTACGGTCCGGTCATCTTCACGCCGGTCTTTCCGCTCACGTCAGTCGGTCTTTCGGTGGCCGACGACTCGAACGGATTGGGCCAGTCCAACTCCTTCACGATGTCGATGTACTTTTTTTCCACCTCTGCTACAGGCGGGTTATCGCTGCCGTTCATCCAGTTGAAGACGGACGGGTGCCCGCGCAACCGGCGGATCTGGTCGCGCAGCGATGCCGCGGCGATGGAATGGTCTTCGTCTTTCCAGTTGTCCCACTTCTCCCAATGATCGCAGCAGCACCAGCCCGCCGTCACCAGAATACCCATCTCGTCTGTCAGATCGAAGAAGTGCCCGTCTTCCAGTTTGCCCTCCAGGCGCACGGTGTTCAGGTTCATGTCGCGCACGTACTTCAGCTCGGCGGCCTGCTTCTCGGGCGAGGTGCGCAGCATCATGTCGAACGTGTAGCCGGCCCCGCGGATCAGAATGTTCTTGCCGTTGATGCGGAATAGCCGGTGATTTTGCTCGTCAAGTATGGAAGTGACCTCGCGCATGCCGAAGCGCGTGGCGCTCTCGTCGGACACCGCGCCGCCCGTTTCAAACTGCAGCTTCAGCGTATAGAGATTGGGCGTGCCCACCTGGATGGGCCACCACAGGCGCGGATTGTCGATCTTGAGCTGCGCGAACTGGGCGGGCGTGAATTTCACGATCCGGGTTTCGTTGGCTGCGAGGTGCACCTCCTGCGCGAAGGCGACGCCGCCTTCGATCTCGCCCTTCAGCGTGCCGCTGACGGCGCGCTTTGTTCCATTCACCAGTTCCGCGCTTATGGTCAACTCGGCTTTGTCGTTCGCGGGCAGGTTCAGATGCGTGACCGCCTGCGGAAAACGGATGGCCACGGGGCCGGTGGCATCCAAGTGCACGTCGCGCCAGAGGCCCATGTCTTTGTCGGGCATGCCCGGGTTCCAATCCACGAAAGTGATGGAAAGATCGTCGGGCAGCGGCGCGTATACTTCCACCGCGAGCGCATTGGCTGCGCCCGGCCGGATGGCTTCCGTGACGTTGAATTCGAACAAGCGCCACGCGCCGGCCATGCTGCCGGAGTCCGCGATGCGCTTGCCGTTCAGCCAGACATTGGCGCGATAGTTGATGCCGTCGAAGCGCAGCCAGAGCGTCTCGCCTTTCTGCTCTTTGGGCTCGTTGTGCTGCGGGGGGGCCTGAAACTCGGTGCGAAACCACCAGGGAACCCGGTAGGGGCTGTCCGGAGGCATATGGATATTGGAGAAGTTCACGCCGATCGGATAGCTGGTTCCGGCGAACGCGCGCAGGTTCATGCCGAACCCGGGGTCGGGATACACGTGCTCCTTGACCAGCGCCGCGACCACCGTGGATGGCATGGTGGCGGGATACCAGCCGGTGGTCTTGTAGCCGGGCCTGGAGATGGCGTCGCCAGTGTCCGCAACCAGGGCGGAAGATTGGATCGCCCAGTGCTCGCGTAGCGCGAGCGGGGCGGCGGGCTGCGCGTGAAGCGCGGCGCAAGCCAGCGCCATTGCGGGAACGAGTGTCTTCATAGAGAGTTCCGGATCAAAAGATTAATATATACGTATGCGCACCGTTATTGCGTTTGCATTCGCGGCCTGGTTTGCCGCGGCTTCTGCCCCGGCGCAGATTGCTCCGGCACAGACATCATGGCAGCTCGTCTGGAGCGACGAATTCAATGGACCTGCGGGCTCGCTGCCGGACCCCGCCAATTGGAACTACGATCTGGGCGGGGGCGGCTGGGGCAACCACGAGGCGGAAACCTACACGAACTCACCGAGCAACGTGTATCAGGACGGCCAAGGCCACCTGGTGATTCAGGCCATCCGCGACTCCAGCGGCAATTTCACCTCGGCCCGCTTGCAGACTGGCGCGCCGTTAGCCTCCACGCAAACCACGGACCTGAGCTGGCTATACGGCCGGATCGAGGCCCGCATCAAGCTACCGTTCGGCCTGGGTGTCTGGCCCGCCTTCTGGATGCTGGGCGAAGACATCGGTACTGTCTCGTGGCCGCAATGCGGCGAAGTCGACATCATGGAGAATTTCGGGACCTTTAACAATAACGCCAACGTCAATAACGGCACGATTCATGGTCCCACCAGCAGCTCCGCGGGTGCGGGCGACTATGGCGGCGGGGACGGTATCGGTGCGTCGGTGACGCTGCCCTCCGGCGAGACGGTCTCCGACGACTATCACGTGTACGCCGTCGAGTGGTCGCAGAATTCCATCGAGTTCTTCGTCGATGGAGTTTCATATGAGACACGCACACCGGCATCGTTGCCCTCGGGCGCTCCATGGGTTTTCAACGCACCTTTCTTTATTCTGCTGAATCTGGCCATCGGCGGACCCGGCACCTTCCTGGGCACGCCCGATCCGAACGCACCTTTCCCCAACCAGGATATGCTGGTCGATTACGTGCGCGTTTACCAGGCGGCCAACACCGCCGGACCGGTCATCAATTCCGGCGGCATTGTGGACGCGGCCACCGGCGCGCCGGCGTTGACTCCCGGCAGTCTGGCAAGCATCTACGGTCCCAGCCTGGCGGCAGCCATCAACAATGCGACGTTCGACCCCTCCGCCGGTGCATTCTCGGAGAATGCTTCGGGCATTCAGGTATTCGTCAACGGCGCGGCATCGCCGCTCATCTACCTATCGCCGGCACAGATCAACTTCGCCGTTCCGTGGGATAGCCTGGTGGGCACCCCGCTAAATGTTGAAGTGATGCTCAACGGCGCGCTCAGCAATGCGGTTCCGATCACGTTGGCAAGCGCCGCTCCCTCGCTGTTCGGCGTAAACGGCGTGGCGATTCTCACCTGCCCGAATGGTTCGCTGCCGAAGCCTGATGCGAACTGCACGCTATGGGGCAACGGTTTCGGCCCCACGAATCCGGCGCTCACCGATGGCACACCCGCCCCGGCGTCGCCGCTGCCGTGGACGGCGAATACATGCACTCTGACGATCGGCAGTGTCAACGCCCAAGTCACTTACTGCGGGGCCGCGCCCGGCGAGATCATTTACCAGTTGAACTTCGTATATCCGTCTGGCGTGGCAGCCAACGGCGCCACTGCTACGGGAACGATTACGATCAACGGCAACACCGGCAACATTGTGGTGCCCGCCGGTTAGACCGCCTACTACTTTCATGCCCCGTTTGTGACCGCAGACCGTGAGCCATTCACTCATCTCGCGCCGCTGCCTGTCAACTGAAAACAAACGTCCAATCCCAATCCACCCGTCAAATTCGCCCGGCCGCCGTGCTATGCTCAGTCCGGGATAGGGCCGCCCATCAGGCTGATGTCACGGCATGTTACACCATCTTAAACAATGTTACAAGAAGTCCAAAATATAAAATGGCTTGGTTTGGCCGGAACGAACCCAAAGGGAAAAAACCGAATGAACCCAATTAGATCTTTGTTTTCACCAAAAGCTACCAACGAAGGCCAATTGGGCAACAAAAGACAACGAAATGCAGCACGATCCAGCCTTTTCACTCACCTTTGTAGCCGTAACCTCAGACTGATTTGCCATGCTGCGACACGCTGCGGCAAAAAGCAACATCCTGCAACCTGATGCAGCCTGAATCGGCAATAAAAACGGGTCCTTTGTAGCAGGCGGCGATTTGCGTCTAACTAACCGGCGGGCACCAAAATGTTGCTGGTGTTGCCGTTGATCGTGATCGTTCCCGTAGCAGTGGACGCCACTGGCCGCCACCCCTGACGGATACACGAAGTTCAACTGGTAAATGATCTCGCCGGGCGCGGCCCCGCAGTAAGTGACGCCCCATACCGTGCAGTTCGCACTATCGGTCACTCATCTCGCGCCGCTTCCTGTCAACTGAAAACAAACGTCCAACCCCAATCCACCCGTCAAGTTCGCGCGGCCGCCGTGCTATGATCGGTCCGGGATGGGGCCGCCGCCCATCAGTCCATGTCGCGGTATGCTACACGATCTTACACAATGTTGTTACAAGAGATCCAAATAAAACGGCTCGGTTTTGATCGGACGAACCCAAACGGAAAAGACCGAACGAACCCAAATGGACATTTGTTTTCATTAAAAGCTGCGCGCTTGCGCGCGTTGGCGGCCTGCGAGGCCGCTGCAAGGCTGCGAGCCTGTCTTCATGGCCCTGCGGGCCATCAAATGCGATGAAAACCCTTGGAGGGCGGCCAATCTTGGCCGCAGCCGCCTTTTTAGGCAGCTTCTGATTATCCGGTTGCTTCAGCATTCCCCAATAGGTTGGGGTTGAGATCCCTGGCTCCCCTGATCTGCTCGTACTTGGTTGATTTGCGGCCGGTTCCGAGACCAAGCAGTGACTGAAATGCAGCCGCGGGTGTCTTGCGGCGATTATGACGAAAGACGAATTCGTCAAGGTAAACCTGAAGTTGGGCCTTGCTCACTCCGTGGTAGGTGCCGATCAGCCACTGCTGGAGGTTGCCAATGGCCCGGTCCGCAAGCGGGACAGCAGACTTCGCGCCTTTGCGCAACTCTGATCGGAGCGGTTGGTTGCGAGCGACGTGGTTAAAGCCGGCCTCCGAGAGAGGTCTCGTATCGAGACAGACCGAGCTCACGCTGCAACAGGAGTGCGGACACGCCACGCTTGTCAGTAGTCATCAGGTAGGCCGCCCAGAACCAGCAGGTCAGCGGAGTCTTGGTCCGATGGAGAACGGTTCCGGACGTCAGCGAAACTTGGTGTCGGCACTTGGCGCACTGCTGGCGTCGCTGGTTCACCAATTCGTAGGCTCGCCCGTGCCCGCATCGAGGACAGATCAAGCCATCCGGCCACCGACAAGCGGCCAAGTACTGCTGGCAGGCCTCCTCCGTAGCGAAGTCGGATTGAAACTGGCGGAGCGTTTTGGGGAACGGCGGTCGTGGCACCCTTCTACACTACCTGTTGGGGCGTGCTGAAGCAACCGGATAATCAGAAGGCAGCTAGAGCCGGCTGAAAGCCGGCTGCGGGCAGGATTGCCCGCCCTCCAAGCGTGGTTTTCGACGGTGCCCCACCCTACGGTAGGTCTACGCCTAGGGCGTAGATATCCGAATTGGCGTAGATCACGGTGGCGATGGGCGCATCGTCGGGGCCCAGCCCGGCGAGCACGTAGGAGATGAAGTTGGATTGCGGGATCTGTTTCGCACTCACGATGTTCTCCTTTTTGTCTTTCTTCGCCGCGCCGACGGCCACGCGAAAGATGGGCTGATCGGGGGCCAGCGCGTCCTGGCCATAAACGTACCGGCTGTCTTTCGACCAGAAGGGGGAGCCAAGACCGTCGCCGGAGACGAGCGGGGCCCACTGGCGCGTATCGAGATTCAGCAGCAGGACTTGGGTTCCGGCCTGGTTTGTGGCGGCGATGTAGCGGCCATCGGGCGACCAGGCGGGCTGGGCAAGCGCCTCAGAGCCCGGCAGAGGTGCGGCCTTTTTGGTGTTCAGGTCCATCAAATAGAGGCCGGGCTGGCCGGATGCGCCGGGGGGCAGACCGCGGGCAAAGACGAGAGAGTTTCCGCCGGCGGACCAACTGGCGTCACCATCGACGAGGGGCGCATCGGTAACGGGTTCCGGGGCGCCGCCGGTGGAGGGAACCAGATATACGCGGCTGGTATGACCGGCGGGACCTCCGCCGAAGACGATGCGGCTTCCATCCGGAGACCAGCGCGGCTGGGACGCGCGCATGGGAGGGGAAGTCAGTTGCAGGCGCTGGCTGCCATCCGGCCGGCTGCGCCAGAGGGTGCCATCGGGAGCGGTGACATAGGCTATCCATTGACCGTCCTTCGAGAAGCCGATGGAGCGCGATTGCACCCCGGAAAGGAACTGGCCAAATTGACCGTGGCGGGGATCGTAGCGCACCAGTTCGAGGCGCTGCTGCCCGGCGGCGAAAAAGACGCGCTTGCCGTCGGGGTGGGGAGCCAACGAACTAAACTCCATTGGCGTGGAGTAGATCAGCACAGGGGGGCCTTCAAAAGTCCGCGGGAAGCGGCGAAAGGCGCGCATGGCATAGACGCTGGAAACGGGGCCGCGGAGCGCGCGGAACAAGTAATACTTTCCATTGGCGGCCCAATTTCCATTGTCGTCGCCATCCGGCTCGGCGGCGCCGGAGCTCCAGTTACGCACAAAGGAACGCAGGCGCGTGCCGCCCGAGTCGACTTCCCACAATGCGGCAGGTCCCAAGGTGGGACTGAGCATGGAAAAGCGCAGCACGTCGGCGCGGGATGGGGGCGCCCAGCGGATGGAGGAAGGAATGCCGGGCGTGTCGAGAAGCTTGCGGGAATCCGTACCGTCCGCGCCGACCAGAAACAATGCGGCGCCACGGGCGAAGACGATGTGGTTTCCGTCGCGCGACCAGGCTCCGGCGTGGCCGGCGACATCGCCCACGCGGCGCGACGATCCGCCCGCCGTGGGGACGACCCAAAAGGGCCGCTCCGGTTCGGTTCCGGCGCCACTCGAGACCAGAAGATTGGACCGGTCCGGCGAGATGTCGAGTATGTCCGGATTGGACAAGGGCTGCTCGAGGGGCAGCGGAAGGGGCAGGGGAGTCCCGCCTTCCACCGAAACCTGGGCCAACGACCAGCGCCCGCTATCGCGCTGGGTGAAATATACGCGCGTGCCATCGGTGGCCACCCCATTGCCGAGCTCGATCTGGCCGGTTTGGGTAAGCTGCACCACCTGCACGAGGCGGGCCGGACGCACGGTGGTGGCCACCAGATAAATTCTTACCGCGAGGAACACGACTACGATTAGCGCGGCGGCGCGGACGTATTTCGCGCGGCGGCGAGGGAGAGGCGGCGCGGGTGTGGGGACGGCGGGAATGGTCGGGACCGGCCGCGCCGGCTGTTTGGGGGGAGGGGCCTCGACCGGCTGCATGTTGCGGGCCTGGACAGGGGCGATGAAGCGGTATCCGCGGCGCGGGAGGGTTTCCAGATAGCGCGGCGTGGCGGCATCGTCATCCAGCGCCTCGCGAATTTTTTTGGCGGCGATGTTGAGGCCATTGTCGAAATCGACCAGGGTGTCGTTCCAAAGCTTGCGGACCAACTCCTCGCGGGTGACGAGCTGGCCGGGGCGCTCGAGCAGCGCGGCGAGAAGCTGGAAGGGGCGCTCCTGCAACTTTATTTTTCGACCGTGTTTGCGGAGTTCGCCCTGCGCCAGGTCGACTTCAAAAACACCGAATTGGAGGATTTGAGATGCGCGGTCGTTTGGGTCCACGGATCATTCCACCTTGATCGGGCCATAAGCGAGTTTAGCATTGGGGGCGTTTGGCCCGCTTCGGGGTAATGCCCGAAAAATCATCTCGATTGGCTCAGGCATTATAAAGAAGTGCCCCTGCTGCGTTTCAACCGCGTTTCAAAGTCCTATGCCAGCATGCCGGCACTGACGGAAGTTTCGTTGGATGTGGAACGCGGCGAGTTCGTGGCGCTGGTCGGCCGGAGCGGCTGCGGCAAATCGACGCTGCTGAACGTGGCGGGCGCGATGGACTTTCCGACGTCCGGTGAAGTGGTGCTCGACGGCGTGGTCACATCGTCGCTGGGCGAGGCTGCGCTCACGCTGGTGCGCCGCGAAAAGGTGGGCTTCATTTTCCAGTCGTTCCAATTGCTGGCATCCTTGTCGGTGGTCGAGAATGTGGAGTTGCCGTTATTGCTGGCGCGCCGCCGGCGGGCCCGCGAGACCGCGCTGGACAGCTTGAGCGAGGTGGAGATGCAGGGCTTTGCCGCACGCCTGCCTTACCAGCTTTCGGGCGGCGAGATGCAGCGGGTGGCCATCGCCCGCGCGCTGGTGCACGCGCCGGCGCTGCTGCTGGCCGACGAACCCACGGGCAACCTGGACAGCGCCACCGGAGACGCGATTCTGCAACTGCTGCGGCGGATTGCGGACAGGCGCCAGACCACCATCCTGATGGCTACGCACAGCGCGGAAGCGGCAGGCATGACAGATACCGTTGTGAGACTGCGGGACGGACGCGTGCAGGATGGCGGTCCGGCATGAACCATGCGTATCTGACGATCTTCTACAGACTGATTCTGCGGCCGCTCTCGCGCGAGAGCGTGCGCACAGCACTGACCACGGCCGCGGTGGCGCTGGGGGTGGCGGTGGTTCTGGCGATTGAGCTGGCGGGCGAAGCGGCTGCCGGATCCTTCCGCTCATCGGTGGAGACGCTGGCAGGCCGCGGCGACTTCGAAGTGACAGCCACAGGCGGCGTCCCCGCCGAGGCGCTGACCCGCCTGGCGCTGTTGCCTTACGCACTCCGGCTTCGGCCGCGCATCGAAGACTACGCGGTGGTCGCGGCCACCAATCGCGTAGTGCCGTTCATCGGAGTCGACATGCTGGCGGACGGCGCGCACAACGCGGAGGACACCGGCAGCTCGGAATTCCAGCGCGGCGACTTCATCCGGGTGGGGAAAGAGGCGGGCTGGAAAACGGGCGACCGCGTCCGGTTGATCGTCAACGACGAGTCCGCGGAGTACACGGTGCGGGGGATCGTGGATGGCGCCGGCGACGCCATCGTGACGGACCTGGCCCCGGCCGCACGCCTTCTAGGCCGCGGCACAATGCTCGACCGCATCCTGGTGGATGTACCGGCCTCGCGGCCGCTGGAGCAGTGGGAAGCGATCCTGCGCGCGGCTCTGCCCGATGGCCTGACGCTGGCGCCGCAAGGCGCACGCACGGAAGAGAACCGCCGCATGCTGGGCGCGTTCCGCTGGAATCTGCGCGTGCTGAGCTACATCGCCCTGGTGGTGGGCGCGTTTCTGATCTACAACACCATCTCGGTTTCGGTGGTGCGGCGGCGCGAGGAGATCGGCATTATGCGCGCGCTGGGCGCTACGCGCGTTGGCGTTCTGGGCGCGTTTCTGCTGGAAGCGGCCTGCCTGGGTCTGGCCGGCGGCATTGCGGGCGTGGCGCTGGGACGGCTGATGGCCACCGCATCGGTACGGCTGGTAGCCGCTACCGTCGAGTCGCTTTATGTTTCGAGTACACCCGCGCCCATCGCGCTGAGCTGGGGTGTGGCGCTGGCGGGCATCGCCATCGGCGTCCTGGTATCGGTGGTTTCAGCGGCTGCACCGGCGTGGGAAGCTTCGCGGGTGGCGCCGGTGGAAGCGATGGCCCGCGGCCGCCGCGACCACGACGTCCGCATGCACCAGTGGCGCGACCTGGGGTGCGGCGCGGCGCTGGCCTTGGCTGCCTGGTGGGCCTCCCGCCAACCTGCCGCCGGCGGCAAGCCTCTATTTGGCTACCTGGCCGGCTTACTCATGATCGGCGCGTCGGCGTTGGCGATCCCTTCGCTGGTGTCGGTGGTGGCGCGCGCCACCGGCGCCGCGGCCGGCCGCATTTTCGGCGTTGAAGCGCTGCTGGCTTCACGCAGCCTGGCGGGATCGCTGCGCCGCACCGCCGTGCTGGTTGGCGCGCTATCGACCGCCATTGCGATGCTCTCCGCCGTCGGGATTATGGTGGGCAGTTTCCGGCAGACCGTGCTCCTATGGATGGAGGACCGCCTGCAGGCGGATCTGTACCTACGCCCGGCGGGCGCGCCCGGGACCGACCGCCATCCGACAATCGCGGCCGATCTGGCGGCGCGCCTGGAAGCTATTCCGGAGGTGGCCGCCATCGATCAGTTCCGCGCTTATGAAATCAGCTACGAGGGAATGCCGGCCACCTTGGGCGGCGGCGACGCGCGCATCGCCGGGAGGTACGGCAGGCGGGCCTTTCTCTCCGGCGCGCGACCGGCGGAGGTGTTCGCGCAACTGGCCGGCCACGACCGGGTGATCGTGAGCGAAGCATTCGCCAACAAGCACGCCGTGAAGCGCGGCGACACGCTGCAACTCGCGCTGGGCGGGCGGCGCGCGGGGTTCCGTGTGATCGACGTCTATGGCGACTACTCGAACGAGCGCGGCTACATTATTATGGACCGCGGCACGCTGTTGAAGTACCTGCCCGACCCGGCGCCTTCGAACGTGGCCGTGTATCTGCGGCCGGGCACCACCCTGGAAGATGGACGCCGCGCCGTGGAGACCGCGCTGGCCGGGCGCAAGGTGATGATCTTCACCAACCGCTCGCTGCGCGAGGAGGCGATCCGCGTTTTTGACCGCACGTTCGCGATCACCTACGCGCTGGAAGCGGTGGCCGTCTTCGTCGCGGTGATGGGCGTGGCCGGCGCGCTGCTGGCGCTGGTGATCGACCGCCGCCGCGAGTTCGGCCTGCTGCGGTTCCTGGGGGGTTCGACGGGGCAGATCCGGCGCATCATCCTGTTCGAAGCCGGGCTGCTGGGCCTGCTCGCCAACATCGCCGGCGTGGTGCTGGGGTTTTGGCTCTCGCTGCTGTTGATCTTCGTTATCAATCGCCAGTCGTTCGGCTGGACGATCCAGTTCCACTGGCCGGTGGCCGTGCTGGTATCCGCGCTGTCGATGGTGTATGCGGCCACCGTGCTGGCGGCGCTATACCCATCGCAGGTGGCTGCGAAACTTGTGCCGATCGAGGTGATCCATGAAGATTAGTGCATCTTGTGCCGGCAAGAGTGCCGGCACGGCACGCAGGAGTGTGTGCGCCACGTGGGTAAGAAATGCGGATTAGCGCGCTGCTGCTGGCGATCTTCGAACTGTACCGTGCGGCGCTGCCCGGCTATCGCTACGAGTTCCCGCGTGACCACTTCAACCACCCCGAATTCCAGACCGAGTGGTGGTATTACACGGGGAACCTGCGCGATGAAAACGGGCGGCGGTTCGGATTTGAGCTGACCTT
>Ga0302325_10003653_pt1 | contig 36078 bp, 32 predicted proteins | sample Palsa_T0_2_FD_201948 | JGI IMG/M metagenome (GOLD analysis project Ga0302325, IMG submission 201948) | Peat permafrost microbial communities from Stordalen Mire near Abisko, Sweden - Palsa_T0_2 | ecosystem: Environmental > Terrestrial > Soil > Palsa > Peat permafrost | place: Sweden: Abisko...
CCGCCGGAGCAAATTCCGTGCCTCCCGAAGTGGCCGCGGTTCTGTATCAGCACCAGGCGCTGGGACATGACCGTCGCGCAGGCACAGACTACGTTGCCGTCCCTGCCGGTCCGCTGGTGGTTCGCCTGGCTGCTTATTCCCCCCCTGACATTCCTGCCCCGGTGCACGTACTGCGCCGCGGTATCGTCATGGCATCCCTGTTCTCGCTCATCATCGCGACCCTGCTGGCGGCCGTGTTAGCGCAGCGGGTCGCCAAACGCCTGGGCCGCATCGTGGTATTCGCCAATCGCATCGCTTCCGGCGATCTGACCGCCCGGGTCGAAGAGGGCAACCTGGATGAAATCTCTGCCGTCGCCCATGCGCTCGATGTGACGGCGAGCCGCCTGGAGCGGAGCTTCCATGCGCTCGAAAGTAGTCGCAGCGAATTGACCGCGTTGCTCGACAGCATGCAAGAGGCGGTCATTGCCATCAATGCCCAGGGACAAGTGAGCTGGTGCAATGCCGTCATGCAGCGGATCGCCAACAGCCCGGTGCAGGAGGGGCGGGCGTTGGTGCATTCCGTTCGTGATCCTGAAGTGCTCTCCTCGGTGGCCACAGCTTTGACCCAGCGGCAAGCCAGCCGGGGGCGCGCCATCTCCGTCTCACCGGGAAAAATCTTTGAAGTAAATGCGGCTCCTATGCCCGGTGGGGGCGCGGTGGCCGTGTTGCATGACATTTCTGAAAAGGAGCGCTCTGAGACCACACGCCGGGACTTCGTGGCCAACGTTTCCCACGAACTGCGCACCCCGCTCACCTGCATTACCGGGTACGTCGAGACTTTGCTGGACGACCGCACGCTTAGCAGCCAGGCGCGCGAGTTCCTCATGATCATTCTCAAGAACGCGTCACGCATGAACCGGCTGACCGAAGACCTGTTGGCCCTGGCGAGCGTGGAATCGGGCGACTACAAACTGCGCCTGCAAAAAATTCAGGCTTCCACCCTGGTCGAAGAATCCGTTGCGTCGTTGGCCGGGCTGGTCCTGGATTCGGGCGTGACCCTGGAAGTAGGGGATACCACGGTTGAACCGGTGATGGCTGACCTCGACGCGCTTAGCCAGGTGTTCGGAAACCTGGTGGAGAACGCGATGAAATACGGCAAAGCGGGGGGTCGGGTGCGGGTTGGAGCTCGGGAGCAGGAGGCGATGATCGAATTTTACGTGCAGGACTTCGGTCCCGGCATCGCCTACGAACACCTGCCACGGATCTTCGAGCGCTTCTACCGGGTCGATAAGGCGCGCTCGCGAGAATCAGGCGGCACCGGTCTTGGGCTGGCAATTGCCAAGCACATCGTCCACGCCCACGGTGGGGATATTCGCTGCGAGAGCGAACTCGGGTTTGGCGCGACCTTTCTCTTCCGCCTGCCGCGGGTGGCCGCGGCCCCCGCTTTGCCGCCGCTCGGAGCCCTCCCGGTGGCTTCGCCGCAAACTGTTGAAAAGTAAGTGGCTTGTGGCCTGGCCGGAGAACGCTTTTCTTGTCTTATTCACGGTCCTGTAAAGACTCGTTCACGGAGGGCCCCGAGAATCAGGATAATTTTCCGAGGTGGAATGTGAGAAAGACAATCTGGTTGTTAGCCGTTGTCATGGGCGCAACGGTTTGCGCGGGGCACGCGCAGAAGCTCAATGGAGCCGGCGCTACCTTCCCCTATCCGATTTATTCCAAGTGGTTTAGTGAGTACAGCGCGTCCCATCCCGGGGTCACGATTAACTACCAGTCGATCGGCAGCGGTGGCGGCATCCGTCAGGTTACGGCCGCCACTGTTGATTTCGGTGCCAGCGACGTTACCATGACGGACGAACAGCTGGCCGCCTCCAAGGTCAAGATTCAGGCAATTCCTACCGTGCTCGGCGCCGTTGTCCCGATTTTCAACCTGCAAGGCGTCAGCGACCTGCGCATCGGCCCCGATGTCCTGGCAGACATCTACCTGGGCAAAATCTCCAAGTGGGATGACGCTCGCATCGCCAAAGACAATCCGGGAGTCAAGCTGCCCTCCGTGGATATCTTTGTTGTGCACCGTTCCGATGGCAGCGGGACCACTTTCATCTTCACCGATTATCTATCTAAGGTCAGCAAAGACTGGGCTGGTGGCCCGGGCAAGGGCGCGTCGCCCGGCTGGCCAAGAGGCATTGGCGCTAAGGGCAGCGAGGGCGTGGCCGGCTTCGTCCGGCAATCGCCAGGCGCGATCGGATACGTCGAACTGATCTACGCCTTGCAGAACAAGATTCCCTTCGCCTACGTGAAGACCGCCGGAGGAAGCTGGGTCAAGGCTTCGATCGAAGGAGTATCCGAAGCCGCGGCGAGTGTGAAGAGCATGCCCGCGGATTATCGTGTCTCCGTTACCAATGCACCGGGAAATGCTTATCCCATCTCCAGCTTTACCTGGCTTCTCATCCCCAACCCGGCAAAGGATTCCGCCAATGGGAAAGTCCTGGTCGATTTTCTCAAGTGGATGTTGGAGCATCAGAACGAAGCCGGCTCTCTTTACTACGCGCCGCTGCCTGCGTCGGTTGCACAGAAAGTCAGCGCTACGATCAACACCCTGAAGTAGGGCTTTGATGGCCATCCGGCACACGCGCCAGCCCTGTGTGCCGGATGTTATTCTTGCCATCAGAGATTTCCTATCGTCGACTGCGTGCGCCAAATCTTTTTCATTTTAAAAGGTTTGGGCTGTATCCCGTTTAACCTGAAATTCACTGAAGCCCGCTACGGTATGAGTGGTGAAATCAGATACTCAGGTACCGCGAGTGGCTGGTCAGGCTGACGTGACCCAGCGGACAGATAGCGGTGCGTCTCCCGGGGCTGAGCCGTCGCTCTCACCCGTCCGCACGTACCTTCTCAACTGCGGCAATTCCTCGCTTGCCGATCGTGCTTTCAGCGCCCTCATGCTGGTGTGTGCGCTCAGCATTTTTGCCATTGTCATCTTGATCCTGGTCGAGCTCATTACGGGTTCGAAGCTCGCTATTCAGAAATTCGGTATGTCGTTCTTTTTCGGATCCGCGTGGGATCCGGTGAACGGCAACTTTGGCGCGCTGCCGTTTATCTATGGCACCGTGATGTCCTCGATCCTGGCGCTGGTCATCGCCGTACCCCTGGCCGTAGGCGTCGCCATTTTCCTGACTGAGATGTGCCCCGCCTGGCTGCGCGGGTTTCTGGCCTTCTTTACCGAGTTGCTGGCTGCCATTCCCAGCGTGGTTTACGGTCTGTGGGCCATCTTTGTTCTGATTCCCCTGCTGCGCCAGTACGTAGATCCGTTCCTCATCAAGACCCTGGGCTGGTCAGGGATTTTCGCCCCTCCCAATTACGGCATTGGGATGTTCGCAGCCGGAGTGATTCTCTCCATCATGATTCTGCCCATCATCTCGTCGCTGACCCGCGAAGTCATGTCGGCGGTTCCTCATGCGCAGCGGGAAGCGGTGCTGGCCCTGGGAGCCACCCGTTGGGAGATGATCCGCATGGGGGTGCTGCGCAACGCGCGCATTGGCATCGTCGGCGCTGTGATTCTTGGGCTGGGGCGCGCCTTGGGTGAAACCATGGCGGTCACCATGGTGATTGGCAACCGGCCGGAAATTGCGCGTTCTTTGCTCGCGCCGGCTTATAGCATGGCCAGTGTCATCGCTAATGAGTTCAGCGAAGCCTCGGACGAGCTTTACCTCAGCGCCTTGATCGAAATCGGCTTGGCGCTCTTTATTGTCACCATCATCGTGAACGCGTTGGCCCGGGTATTGGTTTGGGCGGTTACCCGCGGCGCGCCGGTCAGAGGGACTTAGCGATGGCTTCCACCACTGCCATGCCGCCGCCCTTGCGGGCTCGGGCGTCGAATCGATATTTGCGCGTCTTCATGAACCACCTGGCGACGGTCGCCGCCGTGGGCAGCACCATCCTGGTGATGGCACCCCTAATCGCTATCTTTGCTTATCTCCTCTTCAAGGGCGCCAGTTCTCTCAATCTTGCTTTCTTCACCCAGGTACCAAAACCGGTGGGCGAGGTTGGCGGCGGCATGGCCAATTCCATCCTGGGTTCGGGGATCTTGCTCGCGATTGCCAGTCTGATGGGCGTGCCTATCGGCATTGCCGGCGGCATCTACATCGCGGAGTTTGGCCGCAACAAGCGTTTGGCCAACATGGTCCGTTTCACCGCCGATGTGCTGAATGGTGTGCCGTCGATTGTCATGGGCATCGCCATCTACACCCTGATCGTGGTGCCGCAAAAGCACTTCTCCGCCCTTGCCGGTGGAGTTGCGCTGGGCATCATGATGATTCCCACCATCACCCGCACCACGGAAGAGATGCTGCTGATGGTGCCCCTCAACGTGCGTGAGGCTGCGCTCGGACTGGGCGTGCCAAACTGGCGTTCGGTTCTTTCCATCACTCTGCGCACTGCATCGCCCGGCGTTATCACCGGCTGTATGTTGGCCTTTGCCCGGGTCGCGGGAGAGACCGCGCCGCTGCTCTTTACCGCCTTCGGAAATCAGTTCTGGAGTACCAGCGTGAATGAGCCCATCGCAGCTCTTCCGTTGCAGATTTTCGTGTATGCGCTTTCTCCTTACGACGAATGGCATCGTCTGGCCTGGGCGGGCGCACTGGTGCTGATCGTGCTGATTGTCGTGTCCGTCGCACTCGTCAGGTACGTGGCGGGTCGCGGAATTCTGAAAGGGGCAAGCTAGTGGGTGTAGCCATCGAAGTATCTGATCTGAACGCGTGGTATGGCACCAACCACACCCTTCAGAGCATCAACCTGAAAATTCCGGCGAACCACGCCACCGCTCTGATCGGCCCCTCCGGTTGTGGCAAGTCTACCTTTGTCCGTTGCTTGAATCGTATGCACGAAACCAACCCGATCGGCCGGGTCACCGGCACCGTGCGCGTCGGCCCCACGGATATCTACGCCCAAGCCTCGCCGGTCGAGATTCGTCGCCGCATCGGTATGGTTTTTCAGCGGCCTAACCCGTTCCCGACCATGTCGATTTACGACAACGTGGCGTCGGGTCTGCGCCTCAACGGGTTCCGCAATCGAAAGGTGCTCGACGAAGTGGTCGAGCGTTCGCTGCAGCAAGCCGCTCTTTGGGATGAGGTGAAGAACGATCTCAAGAAGAAGTCCGGCGCCAGCCTTTCCGGCGGCCAGCAGCAGCGCCTCTGCATCGCGCGCGCACTGGCGGTGGATCCGGAGGTGATGCTGATGGATGAGCCGGCTTCGGCGCTTGATCCGGTTTCCACTGCGAAGATTGAGGATTTGATTTTTCAGCTCAAATCGCAGTACACGATTGTGATTGTGACGCATAATATGCAGCAAGCGGCGCGGGTCGCGGAAAATACAGGCTTCTTCCTGAACGGGAAGCTGGTGGAGTTCGACGCCACCCATAAGATTTTCACCAACCCTACCGATAAGCGAACTGAGGACTACATCACAGGCAGGTTTGGATGACACGGATTCGGTTCCATCGCAAACTCGACGATCTGAAAGAGCGCCTCCTGGTGATGGCCGGCATGGCGGAGCAGGCGATCCAGCGAGCCGTGGAGGCGTACCGTGTGCGCGACATCTCCCTCTGCGACCTGGTGGTCCGCAGCGAGATTTCGATCAACAGCTTCGAGCGCGAGATCGACCAGATGGCGCTAGATCTGCTGGCCATGGAGCAGCCGATGGCGATCGACCTGCGCTTCATTCTGGCGGTTATCAAGATCAACGCCGATCTGGAACGTGTGGGTGATCAGGCGGTCAGCATCGCCGATCGTGTGCGCGATTTACAGGCGTTCCCAGTCGTAGATCTGCCCGTGGATATTCCCCGCATGGCGTCCCTGGCCTCAGCCATGGTGCGTAAAGCCTTGCAGGGCTTTATCGAGGCCGATGCCGAGATGGCTACCTCGGTGCTCACCATGGACGACAGCGTGGACAAACTCAACGACGCTGCCTTTTTCGCTCTTTCCAACCTGATCAAAGAGCAACCGCATCACACGCCGCAAGCGCTTCATGCGCTAATGATCGCCCGCAACCTGGAGCGGGTCGGCGACCACGCCACCAACATCGCGGAAGACGTGATTTTCTGGGTACGCGGCGCCGACGTTCGGCACCACATCACTACCTAAGATTTCGTTGCCAACGAGAGAAAACTGCAGATCCCTCGCTTCACTCGGGATGACAAAGGGGAGCGCTGTTGTAAGGGAGAGGGTGGTTGCTAAAGGACAAGGTGGTGCGAAGCCAGGGACTGTCTGAATTGTCAAGCGACCAGCGGTGCCCCTCTCGAGCGTGAAGCCGAGGATTCTGAACGGTCTTTCCCCCTGGACGGGTGCCCCTCGATGTTTGCGCCGGCGTAGCCGGGGCACTACATGGGTTGAAGAAGATGGGGCGAAGCCCCTTCCGCTGTTCTGTTTCGCGCGCAGCAAGGCCAAAGAACGAAGACTTTAATCCGGCGAGCCGAACGATGCGAAGGGATCTGCAGTTCCGCGGACCTTTCCCGGAAACGCGGAATCTCGTGCTGTCACAAAATTGTCATCTCGACCGGAGCGAAGCGGAGTGGAGAGACCTGCGGTTCTCCCCTCCTATGACAAAGGAGGAGGCTGGTATCCAAACGCCGCTTCCACACCAGCGGCAATACCCAGAACGCGCTCATCTTCGAAAGGACGCCCTGCAATCTGTACCCCAATGGGTAAACCTTCAGGAGACCGCCCCACCGGCACAACCGCCGCCGGTGCGCCCAGCAGGTTAAACCACTGTGTGTAGCGCATAGCATCCAGATACTCCAGCCGATGGCCATCCACATCCCAGCTACGCGCCCCGTGACGAAAGGCGGGAATCGCGCATACCGGGCTAAGAAGAATGGGAAAGCTCTCCATCTCCGCCAGCAATTTACGGCGTACATGATCGCAATCCATCCACGCCGAAAGCAGTTCTTCCGCAGAGAGGGGCGGCTCGCGATGCGCTATGGAGAGAAAGTCAAGGAATGTCGGGCTCAACTCCGCATGCCGTCCCCGAACCAGCGGATCGAGAAGCATGGCCCCCCCACGCACAAAAAACTTCCACCACAACAGGCGCGCCTCTTCGAGCGCCTGGGGCTTAAACGGACGGACGTGGAAACCATGACCTTCGAGCGTCCGCGCCGCGTCGCGCACTGCCTGGCGCGTCTCCGGAGTCACCGGGCCATCGTCTTCGAAAAACGCGATAGGCACCCGCTTTAAATCTTCCAAAGACTCGTTCCTGAGACCGACTGGTGGGCTCGCTGGATCCCGTGCATCCTGTCCGGAAAGAGTGATGAAGAGCAGCGTCAGATCACGCACCGTGCGCGCCATGGGCCCAACGGAGCCGAGAATCGCAAATGGCCCGTCGAACGCGGACAGTTGTCCGCGCCCCGGGATACGGCCAGGCGTCGGCTTGAGCGAGCATATACCGGTAAAGTGGGCCGGTTCACGGACCGAGCCACCGCTGTCGCTCCCAAGTCCGGCGGCGGAAAGTCCGGCAGCGATAGCCGCCGATTCGCCGCCGCTCGAGCCCCCGGCGGTTCGCTCCGTATCCCACGGATTGGCGGTGCGGCCGTAGAGCCGGTTGTCGGTCTCATAGGCCATCAGAAACTCAGGACAATTGGTAGTTCCCAGGATCAGCCCCCCTGCTTGTATCGCGCGATCCACCACGGTTGCGTTTTCGCGGGGAACATGCCCGCGGTGCAGCAGGCTGCCGAGCTCGCACCGGTATCCGGCAGTTGCAATCGATGCCTTGATGGTCATTGGCAGTCCGAACAGAGGGCCGCGGGTGCCGCTCGCATCCTGCAATGCGCGGGCCTGTTCGCGGACCCGCTCCGCATCAAAGTCGACCAGCGCCTGCAGTTGCGGATTCAACCGTTCGATTTGCCGGATGTATTCATCAGCCAGTTCCAGCGGAGAAATTTGTTTCCGCCTTAGCATGGCCAAAAGTTCAACCGCGGGCAGAACCGTGAGACCGTTCATTGCCCCTTTTTGAGCGCCGGTGGAACCATCACGCGCGGTTCGTAGTGAAATCCGTATTGTTGCACGCCGCGGCCGGAGTCGAAGCGGTCATTCCACTCCAGCTCATAGCGCATCCGCTGTTCGTCTTGCGGATAATGCTCGCTTGCCGGGTACGGATACGTGCTCATGCCGTGGAACGGCATGTCAGCAACCGTGAACGGGCTCGCCTCGTAGAAGTCCATATCTTTGACAAAGCCATTGGCATAGAAGAAGTAGTCACGCTTCCATCCGCGCGGTAACGCAGGCAGGGAAGCGGTGCCGAATTCCACATCGATATCTTCCCCGCTGCCGAAAATCACGAAAGACTCGTCCACTGATTCAAGCAACGGCGTAACCTCTCCATAGCGCGTATAGCTGCCGCGAGAGCGCGTAAACGGCCCGGTCTGGCTGATGTGCTGATAGTTGTACATCAGATCGCCCGGCGTCTTGCCATCGACCTGTTCGGGATAGCCGCGAAAGGCAAGCTGCGCCGACGCCAGGGGCAGCTCCGTCTGGTGCACCCACTGCGGCGCCTCGGGCCCGTTGTCGATCAAGGCCTGATCCCAATAGATCTGCAGATTTGTAGTCAGTCGAATGCGCCGCGTGCCCGGAGGAAGTTTGCCCGTGAGATCTACGACAATAGTGCGCGGCAACCCTGCGGGGAAGCCCATATCCTCGATGACTCGCTTCCAGCTGCCGTCCGGCAACTGTGCTTCCACGTAGGGCGGCATGGGCGCAAGGTTCGACTGCCAGGCGGCATACATGGAACTGGCTGAGAAATATTCGATGAAGCCGTGCAGCAGCAGGCGCAGAGGATGGGCTGCCGTCCACTGGCCCACGTCGAGCGTGAGCGTGTGCTGGTTGGCAAAGCCGGCAAAAGACAAGTTGGCAAAGTCACGCACGTAATGGTGATCGCGCGTGCGCAGCAGCTCGCTCACGTCGCGGCCCTTGTCATCCCATGCTCCAGCAACAGGGTGCGCATCCGCGCTCAACACAGCACGGCCGGAAGCGAAAGGACGCTCATTGAGAAAGCGCTCGTTGGGGTACACCTCGGTGGCCGCAGGATGATCCACTGCAACCAGGCGAACCTGGTCAAGATAGTTGACCTCCTCCATCGGTTCGCCGAAGCGCAGGCTGAGATATCCTCCGCGCGGCCGCAGCTGCGAACCTTCCACCTTGATCCATTCATCCGGATCGGCGTTGTTTTTCGCCGTGGGGGAAACCCAGTGGCCAATGACTGCCGCACCGATCACGTCAGAAATAAACTCGTATTTCGTACCATTCCAGGCAAACAGTGTGGGACAGGAGCTGCCCCGGCGGTCCAGTTCCGTGACCGCGAGCGTATTCTTGGTGCCCACCTCGGTTTCATCCTGGGGGACACCGGTCGGCCACAAGATGCGCACCATGTCGGCGTGTTCCGCTGTCCCGATGCCGGCAAGAATCTGCTGCGCTCCCTGGCTGAGATAGCCGGAGGCCCCCGCCATCTCGAACTTTTGCCACACCCCGTCGGCAAATACTTCTACCTTGGCGCCGATCGCCGATTTGTTGTCAGCCACCCCCTTCATCGAAATCAGCAAGGAGTGATTTCGGTTCCCGCCTTCATTGCGTAGAAACAGGGTATCGCCGCTCGGCTGCGTGACGATCAGATCGGCAGCCCCGTCGCCATCCACGTCGCCGGCAATCAGGGCGCGCGGTTGCACCAGCTTTACCTGGTCAAGCTTCACCTTGGCCGTCACATCTTCAAAGCCCGCCGGGCCCAAATTCCGCAGCGCGCGCAACTCCGGTCCCTGAGCCGTTTCGACTGCAGCCACCAGGTCGAGCCATCCGTCGTTGTCGAGATCGATGGCAGTGAGTCCCCAACCTGCGGTCACGTTCTGTACCGGCAAGGGGACGCGCTCAAAGCGCTTGCCCTGCACATTGCGCCACAGTGAAATGCCTGGGCTGCCGGCGTGGGTGAGAGCTACATCCATCCACCCATCTTTGTTGAAATCGAGCACCACTGCTCCCACCGTCGGAGACAGGCCGGTCTCGGTATAAAGCGGAGACGCCTTGAACTGGCCTTCGCGAGGGTTGGCGAAAAATGTGGGTGCCGCGCCGGAACCGGTTACCAGCAGATCGACGGCACGATCGTTATTAAGGTCTGACAAGGTCGCAGCGAGCGTGGTGCCTTCGCCGCCCAGGCCCGTTTGCTCAGTCCAGTTAGTAAATGTGCCGTTGCCATTGTTGCGCCACAACACACTGGGCTTTGCCCCTGCAGCGGAGGGCTGGCCGGTCACGAAGAGGTCAAGATCGCCATCATGGTCATAATCGACAAAGGTGATGCCGTTCGGGTGATTCGCCGGCTGCACGCCGGCGGCCGTGGTTACATCGGCAAATTTGCCACCGCCATGGTTCTTGAACAGCAGCACGCGATCGCTCATGGCCACGGCAACATCGGGCAAACCGTCATTGTCGAAGTCACCGACCGTGCAGGCCACGCCAGTGCCGCTGGCCACCAGGCCCGTCTGCGCGCTCGGCACCAGGGCGAAGCTTCCGCTCCCCGATTTCGCATACGTGCGGATGGCATCCTGGCCAGAAGACATGACCAGGAGATACGACTGTTCGCCCGCGGGCGTTATCAGGCAAGCTCCTCCTTGGGGGCGATCGCTTGCCTTTGCGGTTGGCGCAGCCATGTGGTCGATATTCTGCGCAGTAAAGGTAACCGGGATCATTGGCCCCACTTGCGGGTTCAGGGTCAGCGCATCTTCTACCTGCGAGTAGTGGCCCTCGTCGCCATAGGTATGCGCGAGCGGAAACCCGATCTTCTCCTGGTTCAGCGTTTCAAAGCGCTTGAAAGCAGTGGTCGCCTCGTCTCGCCGGCCGAGCCGCTGCAGCACTTTTGCCAAGCCGAACTGTGCGGATGCGTGAATTGGGTTTAGACGCAAAGCCGTCTGAAACTCAGTGAGAGCCTGGTCCGGTTGATGGAGTTCGAGGTAGACGGAACCGAGAAAGTAGTGGGTATCCGCATCGTCTGGAACCAGGGCTGCTGCCTTCTGAAAACTTTCCAGGGCTTGCGGATACTCCGCATCGATGCGGTGCAAAATACCCAGCGCGTACCAGATATGGGGGTCTTTGGCATTCTGGGTCGCCGCGTGTTCCAGCGCTTGCTTGGCTTCCGGCATTTTCTGCAAGTAGATCAGCGCGATGCCCCGGTTCACCTCCGCCTGAGCCAGCGAAGGGTCTAGCGCGTAAGCCTCGCCAAACTTGGCCTGCGCCTTATCCAGCAGTTGCTGGTTCATCAAAGCGGTGCCGAAGTTGTTCAGCCTGGCAGCTTCCGCCTTTTGGGCCGGGGTAACATCCGCCCGTCCGGCAAGTGCGGGAATAAGGAGTGGGGCAAACAAAAAAATGCCCGCAAGGGCTCTGCGAGACGATAGAACTTTGCTTTGGAGACGCATTCTGCTCCGGTTGCGATCACTCATCGCTGAAGGGAAATCCACCCTCGACTATAGAACATGGCGTAAGGGTTGCAAATGGCGGAGTCAGTTCGATTTAGCAGAGTCGCAAATCAATGCTTGTCCAAATTAGACTTTGATGGCTGAACCTAGACTCGTCCAAATTAGATTTGGACCTGGCCACTTTGGACAGTACATGAATCGAGTTTTTCCCGAGTCACGGCTCTGATGCTTTGTATCAGGGCACGACTTCAGTCGGGCCGTAAAGGCCCAACAAAAATCCGGGCTCTAGCCCCTGGGCTTTTTTCGGCCCAAAATTCTTTCCGGGCAAGTAAGTTCGGGCAGGATACGAGAATTGGCTTGAGCCCTTGCTACGGCGCATTCTGCACGACGTCCTCGTCCGGGGCGCAAGCGCTAAACATGCTGAGGGAAAAACCGTCTCTGCACGAAGGGCACGGGTTTAGCCGTGCTGTAAATGGCCTTCGAACGACGGCTTTAGCCGCTGAGGTACGCTTTTCGACACATACGGCGCAACGTCATCTCTCTCCGCGGCAGCGTTCGCCCGCAGACGATTGGAAAGACGTACCTCAGGGACCTCAGGGGCTAAAGCCCTCATCAGTCCGAGCGAGATGTGGCACGGCTGAACCCGTGCCCTTCGTTCATCAACACAACTCGAAAACCTGCTGCCATTCAGACAGCCGATCAACAGAAGCAACCTGATTTTGATCGGCCAAGCTCTCTCTAAAGCAAGAGACAAGTTACATCGTCAAAAAGCATGTTGATCCGCTAATTTGGACAGCACAGTCGCAAACCAGCTCAGGGAGCTTGACGCGATAACAGCAGGCGGCCTAGCGTATCGCAAACCTGGTCGATCGCGTTTGCTTCGATGTTGTTGAAGAACGGGAGCGCCAGGGTGCGCAAAGCCTCGGCCTCGGTGGCCGCCAGGTCGGCAGAATGTCGCCAGGCAGCATAACTGGGCTGTAAGTGTATGGGAGCGAAATACCGGCCCGAAGCGATGCCCGCAGCAGCTAAACTGCGCATGATTGCGTCGCGATTGAGGTGAGCCCCGGCATGCAGGCGCACAACATAGACAAACCAGCTGATGCGGCCGGCCGGGAATGCAAGCGGTGGAAGAACGAGCTCCTGACAGCGGTTGAGCCGCCGATGGTAGGCAGAGGCGACGTCCGCGCGCTTTTGCAGAATCTCTTCCAGCCTCGCCATCTGCGCCAGCCCTAAGGCGCAATTGATTTCGGAGATACGGTAGTTGTAGCCCAGCTCGGTATGCTGAAACCAATCGTCGCTCTCATAGCGGCCCTGGTTGCGAAGAGCCCGGATGCGTCTGGCAAGCGCCTCGTCGCGTGTAACGACCACCCCTCCTTCGCCGGTAGTGATTTGCTTGTTGGGGTAAAACGCGAAGACGCCGGCGTTGCCCATGGAACCAACCTTACGGCCGCGGTACTCTGCCCCGATGGCCTCGCAGGCGTCCTCAATCACCAACAGCCTATGCCTTTCGGCGATCTCGAGAATGGCCGTCATCTCCGCAGGAACTCCGAACGTATGGACCGCAAGAATAGCCCGCGTCCTGGCCGTGATCGCTTCTTCGATTCTCTGCGGGTCGATGTTCAGAGTGCACGCATCGATGTCGGCAAACACCGGGGTCGCACGTTCATAGCGAACGGCGTTAGCGGCGGCGATGAAAGTGAACGAGGGAACGATAACCTCGTCGCCCTCACCAATGCCCAGCGCGCGGATGCAAAGGTGCAGGCCAGCTGTGCCGGAGCTGACCGCCACGGCGTGGGGCAGGGAAACGTACTCCGCGACCGCCGACTCAAATTGCTCAGTCACCGGGCCCAGACTGAGCCGCGAAGTTCGCAACACCGCAACCACCGCTTCGATCTCCGCCTCAGTTATGTCCGGGGCCGACAACGGTATCTTCATGAGCGAGCCGGGGCGTGTTTGACCAGCAGTGGGTACGACAACGGAGTGGTGGTGAGCACCTGCACGATCTTCTCCGCCGCGTGTCCATCTCCATACGGATTTGTCATGCCCGCGAGCGACGCGCGAAAATCATCGCTCATGCCCTCTCCAATTCTGGCGAGGATGGCATTTGTCTCCGGCTCCGCATCCAGCACATTGCGTGCCCGCTCGCGTCCCTTTTGCCGAAAACCTACATTCACCGCCGGTAGCGCGAAGGAAGCCGCCTCCATAATGCCACTGCTTGAGTTACCAATGAGCAGGGCAACATGACCAAGCAGGCTCCAGTAGGTCACTGCGTCCAGATTGACATACACCCTGGCGTCGCTGCGGGTGGCGAGGAAGGCCTGCGTCCTCTGCATTAGGGCGTAGCTGCCCGCATCGGCGTTGGGATAGCAAAAGAGTATTTGCGCGTTCACGTTCTCGAGAGCGGCGAAGAGGGAGTCAGCCTCCTGCGTCGTATCCCGCATGATGGTCACGGGATGATACGCGATCACAACCGTAGGTCGTTGCAGGCTGATCTTTAGGCTCTCCTCAAGTGCGTGGACATCGAGCAACCGGCTGCGGCGAAGATGGTCAAGTGAGGGAGCACCGGCGCGATGGACCCTCCACGGCTCCTCGCCCATGGCGATCACGCGGGCGCGCGCACCTTCTGTCGAAGTGAAATGAATGTGGCTCATTTTCGTAAGCGCATTTCTCACTGCATCGTCGATCGCTCCCTCGCTGATCTCACCACCTTCTATATGCGCGATAGGAATACGCAGCGTGAGTGCGACAGAAGCTGGCGCGAGCATCTCGTACCGGTCGGCGATCAGCAGCAGCAGGTCCGGCCGCATCTGCCCCAGCAGATCGGCCAGGGCAAGCACGGCCACCCCCAGCGTCTTGGCCATGCCAACATCCGTATCCGAACTGATCAGACACTCAAGCCGCGCGGCAATCGGGATGCCATCCTTCTCGATCTCTTTCACCGTCTCCCCGAACTGGGGTGCGAGATGTGCACCGAGCACGATCAGCTTCAGGTCAACGTCCGGGTGCTGCGCCAGGTCATGTAAAGGCCAATAGAGATGGCTATAGTCGGCACGGGAACTGGTCACCACAGCAATGGTTCGCTTCATGCCGTTTCCTCGACCGCCGTTTGCATCAGCGCGCTTGGCTGATACTCCGGCACCGCGCGGAGCACCGCCTTCAACAGGCGATCCAGGGAACGTGCCTCGCACGCCTGCTCAAGTTGTTCAAGAACGTCGTCCATCACTGCTGGGGCCAGACAAGGACTCTTCACCGGTCGCAACTGCCGCTCTTCCCCCGGATTCATTGCCAACGATTCCCGCGCAGAGAGCAGGGCCTCACACATCTTGTCGCCAGGCCTCAGTTCGGTAAAGACAAGCGTGGAAGTGGCTTGTACCTTCGCCATCAGATGGCGCGCCAGGGCCTGCACCCTCAGCGGCTCTGCTAAATCCGGCACCAGGATGCCCGGAGCGGTCTCCGCGTGAGCCGCCTGCAGCAGCACCGTTACGGCATCCGCAGTGGTGAGAAAGTAGCGGCGAACGTCCGGATGGGTAACCGTGACCGGAAGCCCGGACAACATTTGCTTGAGGAAGAGGGGAACGATACTACCTTCTGAACCGAGCACATTACCCAGACGCACTGCCTTCATCACCATCCCTTGAGTGCGCCGTGTCAGCACAACCAGCTCGGCTATTCTCTTCGAGGCGCCCATGATGCTGATCGGATCAACAGCCTTGTCGGTCGAAAGCAGGATCAGCTGTTCCGTCCGGCTGTTTGCTGCGGCCTCCACCAGCAGGCTGGTGCCGATTGCATTGTTTTCGATGGCCGCAAAGGGATTCTGTTCCATGAGAGGAACATGCTTGTAAGCAGCCGCGTGGTACACAATCTGGGGCCGGTAGCGACGAAAAATCTCAGCCAGCAATACCGGATGTAAGACGCTGCCCAGCACAGATACGTGTTCGATCGGGCGCGGCAGCTGTCGCAAGGCTGCGTCTATTTCATACAGATTCCGTTCCGCAGCTTCCAATAGCACCAGTTGCCTGGGCGCAAACTCAGCGATGGATCGGGTCAAGGCCGAACCGATCCAGCCCCCGGCCCCGGTGACCAGGATTCGCTTACCCTCGATCGAAGCCGCTGTCTGCGTTTGATCCAGAGCGAGTGGCCGGCGGTGGAGAAAACTGTCCCATTCGTAAGCGGCAGGATTGGTTGCTATGGGAATGGTCCCATCGGGGATGCTCGTCATGTCGCGCTTCGGTTCACCCCTTCCATTATGCGGCAGGCCGAGACGGACCGGAGAGCAAGGCCACCACTGTCCTTCAAGTTGCATCTCTCTTTACAGCACTTTGCGAATAGGTTCGCAGGGTGAACAGAATTGAGCGGGAAGAGGAGCGGGTTTTCGCGATTTCCTCTGCTTGCCGTCGGCCAAGGAGAATCGCAGCAACCGACGGACTCTTCCTGCTGCAATTCGCGCACCATCGACGTTGACCCCTCGAATCACGGAGGGGTGGGGGAAATAGAGGCCGGCTGGCGCCGGCCTTTTCCTTAATGCGATTAATAACTTGCACAACTGCGCGTTAGTGGAGAGATCTACGGTTCTCCCTGCTCAGCATTGTGGTCATTTGGCGCTCGTTTCCACGTACCAAGTATCAGGCCGGCAGCTCCGCAGCGGCAGGGAAGTCGTGCTGTGTACGACCGAGGTCGCCGTCATACTTTACCGTGCTTTTGAATAGCTCATAGCGTCCATCGTCAAATTGCTTGGCGTAGTTGCGCAGCGCGGAAATTTGATCTTCAGAAAGCGGCTTGAAATTGTGCAGGATCTCCAGGTTCTGATCAAGAACCCGCATGGAATCCATGCCGCTGATCGTTGTCGAAACTCCGGGGAGACTCATCGCAAACGTAAGAGCCTCGGTAGGAGTCAGCGCTCCCTGAGAAATCATTTCACCGGATCCTCCCATGCTCTTCATACCAAACACAGCCATACCCCGCTGCGCTGCCACTGGCAGCACTTCCCGCTGAAAGCTCCGATAGCTGTAGTCGAAAGGGTTGAGGGGCATTTGGACCGTGTCGAAGGGAAAGCCGCCTTTGAGCATGGCAAGGTGAATGGAAGGGTTCTTGTGGCCGGTAAATCCAACGAAGCGGACCTTGCCTTGTTGTTTCGCTGCCGCAAGCGCCTCCAAAACACCGTCTGGCGCGTAACACTTCTCAGGATCGTTGTAATACACCACCTCGTGTACTTGCCAGACGTCAAGGTGATCAGTCTGCAGGCGCGTGAGTGACTCCTCCAGCATTTGCATGGCGATGTCTTTCTTCCGTCCGTGGGTGCAGACCTTCGTCATCACGATCGCCTTATCCCGCTTGCCCTTGAGCGCTGTGCCAAGGCGCTCCTCGCTCGCTCCCTTGTAATATTCCCAGGCGTTGTCGAAGAAGTTGATCCCGTGGTCCAGCGCTTTCGCAATCAAATCGTTGACTTCGGTCTGCCCGGCCACGGCGCCCAGGTGAAAGCCACCCACACCAAGAATAGAAACCTGAAGTCCGGTCTTGCCCATGGCGCGCTGCGGCGCTTGGAACTCGGCAACTCCTCCCTTTTCCGCGGGTGCGTTGGGAACGATGGGAGCGGATTGTCCGCCGGGTCCGTCGTTCTGCCCTTTAGCGGAGGCTGCGGAGATCACGGAGACTGCACCAGTCATAGCGACACCCTTCAAGAAAGCTCGACGGCTTTCGCCGCCGTTGACGTTTATCTTCACCAGGATTCCTTATATCGCGTTAGAAATTATTCAGATACCTGCGGAAAAGGCCTGCCCGAGTTCTGGGTGGCGTACACCATCTGCTTCACTTCGGCCTGCTGCATATCGAGAGGAAACTCATGGGCCAGGCGTGCTTCAGGGTTGTCGAACTTGATCGATGTTTTATAGAGCTCAAAACGGCCATCGCCGGCGTACGGTTTAGCGCGGTCGCGCAGAGCCTTCATCTCTGCTGCGGAGAGCGGCGTAAAATTCTGAGCGATGCGCAAATTTTGTTCCAGGATGGGCAGCTCAGAAACTCCGGAGATGGTGGTCGCCACCGGCAGGCTCATGGCATAACGAAGCAATTCTTCTGCCGTGAAGACGCCCTTTTGTACCGGCTCTCCGTGGCCCCCAATTGGCTTCATGCCCAGCGCGGCGATTCCGCGACTGTTCAGTACCGGCAGCACTTTCTGCTCAAACGAAAAGAAGTTGGCGTCGAACGGGTTCAGGGGCATCTGAACGGCGTCGAACGGAAAGCCCGTATTCAACATCGCAAGATGAATGTCTGGATCTTTGTGTCCGGTAAAACCCACAAAGCGTACTTTGCCCTGTTGCTTGGCCTTCTGCATCGCTTCGGCTGCGCCATTGGAACGAATAAACAGCTGAGGATCATTCTGGAAGGTCACTCCGTGAATTTGCCACAGATCCAGATGATCGGTCTGCAACCGCCGCAGCGATTGCTCCAGCATCTGCATGGCTAGCGAAGCATCCCGGCCATGGGTGCATACCTTGCTCATCACAAACGCGCGCTCGCGCACACCGCGAAGACCCTTTCCCAGCCAGTCCTCTGACTTTCCACGGTTATATTCCCAGCAATTGTCGTAGAAGGTGATGCCGCCATCGATCGCGCGCTGGACGATTTCGACCGCGGTCGCCTCGTCCTTGGCTGCACCGAGGTGATGGCCACCCAGACCCAGCGCGGAAATCCTTGTCTCATTCTTGCCAAAGTTGCGAAGAGGGATCATTGTGCTCACGGGAAGATAGATGCTTAGAAATTGAGTTCCATCAGTTGCGCGGGATACACGGTCCAGTCTGCGCGTGGTGGCTGCCCTGGCTCAACGTCCACCAATTAGGAAAACCGTTTGAGCGCTCACCTGGCGACATAGCCGTGCTCTCCAAAGCCGCCGGCTTCCTTAGGCCCATCCAGCGGCAGCAAAACCGAGAAAGTCGTACCCTGTGTTTTACCTTTGGTACAACTGCGCCAGCGAATACTCCCCCCATGCTTATCCACGATCGTCTTGCAAATCCACAACCCTAATCCGTTGCCGGCCTCTGCTTTATCACTTTGAAAAGCCTCAAAAAGACGTGCCTGGATCGGCAATGCGATGCCTCGCCCACTATCCGCCACAGTCAAACGTGCATTGGCGCCCGATGCACGTAACCGAACGCACAAGGCTCCGCCACCGTCGGACGCTTCCGCGGCGTTGCGCACAAGATTCGATACCAACTGCAGGAAATCCCCAGGATAGACAGAGGCGACCAGGATATCCGGCAACTCTTTTCGCACTTGAATATGCTTCTCTTCCAGCATGGCGCTCTGATAGCGCAAAGCAGTTTCCACCAGGGGTACTAAATCTTTCGTTTGGCTGCGCGGCGCATCACGAAAGAAAGAGAGGGTCTGCCGGGCTATGTACTGAATACGCACCAGCTCTTCCTCAATTTGCACCGCATGGGCGCGCACGCGTTCAGGATGGTCGGCATCTTTCCGGATGAGATAAACCAGGTCGGCAATCGCCTGCGATGGATTATTGATCTCATGCATGACCGACGCCGCAGCCCGTCCCGCCATCGCCAGCTTCTCCGACCGACGCAGTGCCGTTTCCAGGCGGAGCGTGCGCTCTTCTGCGCGTTGACCGTCTAACGGAGAAGCTTGAACGGCTACCGTCATTGGTTTGCCTTGCATAGTAGTGGGAGGTGGCCAGTGACCCATGGGTTGCCGGTCGAAGGGAAAATAGCCTTCATGCAGCGGCCAGACACATTACTAAAGGCGAACACTTACTTGCGCCGGGATCCCACCGCAGCTTTGCTGCCCCGTTTGCTCTTCCCTGGTAATGCTTTCCCCGTTCCCATCCCTTCAACTCCCCCGGGACTGCCGGAGAAACCCCCTATCTCGTTCATCACGCTGAGAACCACCCCATCGATCCGGTTATCCATGGTTCGATAAGGCACGATTCGCAGAATACACCACTTCCCATCGTTGTCCTGAACACGCAACTGTTGCGATTGCACCTGCTGGATCACATCGAGCATATTCTGCTCCAGGCTCCCCATGTCCACCTTCAGCCTTAGCCTTGGCAAGAGGCGGCCGATGTCGCTCGAGCTCAGACCGAGCACTGCCGCTGCCTGCGGAGTAAAGCGGCGGACGCTCAGATCGGCTCCCACCATCACGATCGGCAGACTGACGCTGTATAGCAGGTTGGTGAGGTCGTTATTCAGCTGGGTGAGGAGGTCATTGCGATGCTGCATCTCCTCGTTGACCGTATGCAGTTCCTCGTTGGCCGATTCCAGTTCCTCTTTCGAGGTCTGCAGCTCTTCGTTTGTACTTTGCAGCTCTTCGTTGCCCGATTGAATCTCTTCGTTGGCCGACTGCAACTCTTCGTTGGTCCCTTCCTGTGACTCGATGATGGACTGCAGATACTCCCTGGTGGCCGCCAGCTCTTCTCGCAATTGCGTGATCTGTTTTCCCAGAACCGAGTGCTCCCCCGCACTAGCCTGATCAACGATCTGGGCCACCGGTGCTTGCGCAAGGCCGCTCGGCGAGACTCCGTCCTCACTCGGCAAATCGCTTTCGAAAACAATCAGGAAGCTGTGTTGCGTCTGCGTGGGGACCTTGAAGGGAACGACACGAATGGTGACTGCTTTTATCTTTTCGTCATCCACGCGCACCCGCGGTCTTATGGCCTCAAATCCTTGCTTGCGGGCTTCGTCGATCGCGCCCTGCAGTTCAAATAACAAGCTCGGGCGAGCCATCTTGAGCAGATTGAGACTGGCTTTTCCAGAAGGAAGCTCGAGAAACGAAGCGGTGCGCCCCCTGGTCTGGAGAATCTCCAGGTGTTCGTTGATCAGCACGGCAGGAGGCACGTACCTCGCCAGCAGCAGGCGGTCTGCCTCTCGTTGCAACTCCATAGGGATTTTTTGCGTTTCCGGCAACTTTGACTGGGCGGTTGTCGTTGGTGTGCCGGTTGATCCAGGCTCTGGCTTGCCCACAGAAAAACCGAAGGCAATGGGCGCCGACACCAACCGTTTACGGAAGATCTTCTGTTTCTTGTCGGACATTTCGAAAAGCTCCGAACCCGCACCCAGCAGCCCCTCGGTGCTTCCCAGCATGAGGAACCCGGTCGGATTCAATGCGTAGTGAAAGATCGGTACTACTCTCTTCTGCAGTGCTTGACTTAAGTAAATCATCACATTGCGGCAACTGACCAGATCCATCCGGGAGAAGGGCGGATCGTTGAAGACGTTTTGCGTCGAGAAAATGCAGAGATCGCGAATGGTCTTCTTGATCTGGTAACCGCCGTCGGCTCGATAAAAGAAGCGCCGTAACCGGGCAGGCGTCACATCTGCCTCAATATTCTCTTTGTATACACCCGCCCTGGCGCGCTGAATGGCGCTTTCGCTAAGATCCGTACCGAAAACCTGGATGGGTATGTCTGCCCGTTCTTCCCCCAGAAACTCCACCAGCGAAATCGCATGCGAGTACGTTTCTTCGCCGGTCGAGCAGCCCGGAACCCAGATGCGCACAGGACCGGATGCATAGGTGCGCGCCCCCAGGATGGCCGGATAGACAACCTGCTTAAGCGCTGCGAATGCGTCCGGATTGCGAAAAAAGCTGGTTACGTTGATCAGCAAGTCCTGATAGAGGGCCTCCACCTCGCGCGGATCCCGATGCAGCAAGTTGCCATAATCTTTGAGTTTGTCGATCTTCTGCAATGCCATCCGGCGCTGAATGCGGCGGCCAATGGTGGGTGATTTGTACCCCGAGAAATCAACCGTCGTCGTCCGGCGCAGCAAACGGAAAATCCGCTCCATATCGCCGCCGTCGCCAACCTGCTCGGCCTCGGGGTTGAAGTGGTCAGAGATATACGGATGATGACGAATGCGAGCTATCTCTTTTGCAATGCCCGCCGGGGTCAGAATGAAATCAACACAGCCAGAGGCAATCGCGCTTGCCGGCATGCCATCGTATTTGGCGGATGACGGTTCCTGCGCAAACGTAATGCCCGCTTCGCCCTTGATCGCGGCCAGTCCGAGGGTGCCGTCAGAAGCGGTTCCGGAAAGGATGACGCCGATGGCGTCGCTGCCGTGCGACACCGCCAACGATCTCAGGAAAGTGTCGATGGTCGTATTCGCAGATCTGTGCGGTTCCCGGTCCCTGAGGTGCAGCACCCAGCGCTCGATGGTCATCTCGCAATTTGGGGGAATCACGTAGATGTGGTCTGGCTCTACGCGCATGCCGTCCTTGGCTTGCAGTACTGGGATCGGGGTCGTACGAGCCAGTATTTCGCTTACTTTGCTCTCCCGGGCGGGATCAAGATGAAGCACCAGAACGTAAGCCATTCCCAGGTGTGACGCCAATTCTCTTAAAAGGCTGCTCATTGCTTCCAGGCCGCCGGCGGACGCACCAATGCCCACGACCGGGAACCGAGGAGTGACATTCGGGGCAGGTGTCGCCACGCCCAAAGCATCGGCGCTTTTCAAAGAGGTCTTTCTGGCCGGCATGTTGCTCCTTCGTCTGGTGAGAACTGAAAGGACTCAACTGCTTCGGCGCGCAAGTCCCGCGGCCGCTTCTCTTCCTTGAGAGCATACTCCTCCTTAAGAGCAGCATTGGTAGCAGCTGATGCCGTGCCTTAGTTTGTCTTGGAGTCCAGCTGCCCTACTGCGGAAGAATGTTCAGAAGCATTACTAGGCGATCCGTTCCGACGCCACGCTACTTGAGGTAGATTGCGGCGCAGGCAGCAGTTCCGGGACCGCAGTCAGCCCCCATGCCACTGGCTCTCCTGCCCTCCATTGCTCCTGCAGACCCTGGGTGCTCAGGAGATCGCATCGCTCGGTCAGCAGTTGGATAGACGCGATAATCTGCTCCGTCAGCTTTTGATTGGTGATCCTCAGTTCTCGCGCTGTTCGGATGCCTTCTTTGAGGGTAGAACGCGCCGAGGAAGATTGATAACCCCCATCTCCATCCTTCAGGACCGTGCGAGCCGAGAAACGCGTTGCCAGCCAAGCATCCACATCCCCGCGGTAAAGAACCACTGCGCTCTTCTGCGACGCGCCGATCGGGCGGCGAACCGGAAGCCCAAGGTGACGCTCCCAGCGCTGGACAGTGCGTACTCCCTTTCCCAGATATCTGGCGATATCTTTCCAGGACGACAGTACAGTGGAATCTTCTGAGATGTTCATCTCATTTTCCCCCAGCTAACTCATTATAAACCCGCAGGTTTGTTCGCCAGTTAGGAGGCGCTTTTCCTTGCTTTTGCAGCCCAGTGAATAGCAGCGGCGTCTGCGCGGTCTCGGTGACAGAGAGCCACACTCCCGTCGGCTTTGAACTCAAAATCGAATTTGCCATAGCAGACCCCGCACAACCAGTAGTGTTCGACAGATTTGCCCGTAGAGGAAGTTCGGACCGTTCGAACGACCCTGCCATAACGTAGATAATCCAATTTCTTGTGGCATGCAGGATTGAAGCATTTGCTCAACATGTGTTGGCTCCTGGCTCAGCAAATTTCCGTCCAACTGTAGTTGGATGTCGACTCGCCGAAAAGGTGTTGCCCCAGGAGATGAAATACGATGTTGGCGGCGTCGGCCTGCCACCCAGCAACCCCGGTTAGGGGGCCGCATCCCACTTATGTGTGGGCGGTACGAGCATGAGACTCAGTGGTACACCCACATACAACAGAAAGTACAAGGAGCTGTCAGATGAAAGTATTTTCCGCGAACATTCAGGATCTACGGACGCTGTACGTCACCAATCTAAAGAAGGCGCTCGATATGGAGCAGAAGATCACCAAGGCCCTCCCCGACCTCATCGAGAAAGCCTCTGACCCTCAATTAGTGAAAGCTTTTGAAACTCACCTGCAGGAAACCGACGGCCACGTAACCAAGGTTGAGAACCTGCTGCGGCGTAATATCGGCGAAAGCAAAACTGAGACTTGTAAGGTGATAAACGGGCTCACGACCGAGGCTTCCGACACCATCAAGGATGTAACCGATCCATCCATTAGAGACATCGCTTTAATCGGCGCGGCTCAACAGGTTGAGCACCATGAGATCGCGGTGTATGGAACCTTGCGCCGCTGGGCCGAGATCCTGGGCCTTGCCGAGGACGCGGTTGTGCTGGAATCGATCGAAACAGAAGAGGCGAACGCCGATGAACTACTCAGCGACATCGCCGAGCGCGTAAACTACCAGGCTGCTGCTTAATTCAGAGGGCGGCTTGCGTTCAAAAAAGTGAGCCGCCTTTCAATCCTGAGGACAAACATGGCAAAGTACGGAAAAGCAGCAGGTAAAAGCGTCAAGAGCGCGGTGCATCGGGAGAAAACCGGTACCTTCAAATCCGGTAAAGGCGGAAAAGGCGGCACCGTGAAGAGCAAGAAGCAGGCAATCGCCATCGGATTGTCGGAGGCCCGCAAAAAAGGCGCCAAGGTCCCAAAAAAGAAATCCAGCTAACGAACTTTGCTGTTTTCTTGGCAGAATCCACCCACCATAAACCGGACAATTGCATCATAGATGAGCAATGAACCTGTTCGGTCCAACACCGCATTCGGCCTTGGAGTTCCTCCCTGCCCGCCGTGACGTCAACAGCCTATGGGAAGCCGCAAGGCAATGCCGTGGATGCGACGAAGGCCGAGCCCATGCCGCTATTCAAGATCTGAAAGTGGCTGCGGGATACCCCACCGCACGGAGGGCGGTATGAAGGCTGCCAAAGTAACCGTGAAGGTCACGAAAGAACCGGTTGAGACGGCTCCCACAACCGCGACGACGCTCGTGACTCGTTCCGACGGGTTCGGCCGCTTTGCCGCCCACAGCTCGCGTTACCTCGGCTCCCGCTGGGCTTTTGTTGCGGCGATCGGTGTCATCCTGATCTGGGCCGTTACCGGCCCAATCTTCCACTTTTCCGACACCTGGCAGCTGGTCATTAATACTGGCACAACGATTGTGACCTTTCTGATGGTATTTCTCATCCAGAACACACAGAACCGCGATGCCAGAGCCATTCACCTGAAACTGAACGAGCTCATTCACGCGGTAGACAAAGCCAAAAACAGAATGATAGACGTAGAAAATCTGTCTGATCTGGAGCTCGACGAGCTGGCCAGGACCTATGAACAGATCCGGACCAGCGCTGAGCAACGCCACCAGGCAAGCCGTGACACTTCGCCGCGTTAGAAACAGATGACGCTCGACGCGGCATCTCAGGGCAAGATCCACATAGGAATCTCCGGCTGGAGATATAAAGGCTGGCGCGGCGCCTTTTACCCTGAGAAACTTCCTCAACGGCGGGAGCTCGAGTTCGCCTCTCGAAAGTTCGACACCATTGAGTTGAATGGATCGTTCTACTCGTTGCAGAGGCCGCAGAGCTTCCTTCAATGGCACGCCGAGACGCCGCCGGACTTCACCTTTGCCATCAAGGGCTCCCGCTATATCACCCACATGCTTCGCCTGCGCAATGTTGAAGGGGCGCTAGCGAATTTTTTCGCCCAGGGGCTGCTGCGCTTCGGAGCCAAGCTCGGACCCATTCTGTGGCAGCTTCCGCCCAACTTTACCTTCGAACCCGAGCGCCTTGAACAATTCCTCGCCTTGTTGCCGCGAACGTTGAAGCAAGCCGCTGAGCTCGCCCGCAACCACGATGACCGTCTGAAAGACCGTTCCTGGTTTCAGGTGCGAAAGGATGCAACCCTACGTCACGCACTGGAGATTCGTCACGAAAGCTTCGTTACTGAGAAATTCATCAGGCTGCTTAGGCGCTATGGCGTGGCCTTGGTCGTGGCGGATACAGTGGAATGGCCGTTGCTCGTGGACGTAACTTCGGACTTCGTTTATTGCCGTCTTCACGGCAGCGAACAGTTGTATGCCAGCGGCTACGAGGCTGACGCACTCGATATATGGGCTCGACGCGTGCTTGCCTGGGCGCGAGGAGAGGAGGTGACTGACGGCAGAAGAGCCGGCACTCGTGACGCGCCGAAGCGAAAGCGCCGGGATGTATTTGTTTACTTTGACAACGACATGAAGGTGCGCGCGCCGTTTGATGCAGAGCAGCTTCGTGATCGAGTCACCCGGCTGCTCGCCGGGACGGCCCCGGAACGGGGAGTCGAGAAGAGTCCTGAGAACTAGCCAAACCTTAGCCCTGCTGCATACAATCCCTGCATGGAAAAGCCGGCGGAGCAAGATCCGAGAGTGTACTTTGCAGCCGAGAGAACCTTTCTCGCGTGGATTCGCACTGGTCTCGGTTTGATGGGCGTTGGCTTTGCCGTAAGCCGCTTCGGGCTCTTTCTTCGCGAGTTGACTGCAAGCGAATCTCACCTGCCCGCCCAAACCACCGGATTGTCGCTGTGGTCTGGAGTGATGTTAGTTTCCATGGGTGTCGTGGTTACCCTGGCTGCGGTTGTCCGTCACTTCCAACTGGTGCGCGAACTGCGCTCCGGAACCTGGAGGCCGGGCCGCGTGTCAACCGACGCTGTGATTCTCGGGCTGGTGCTCGCATCGCTCGGGATCGCCATGGCTCTTTATCTCACGCTCGTTCGCTGAGTTCCCTATGAACGCTCAAGATTTCCGGCGGCTGGCGCTGCTTCTGGAAGGTGCAGAAGAGGGTTCCCACATGGGGGCAGTCGACTTCCGCGTCGGAGGCAGAATATTTGCCACGTTGGCCTCTGTGAAGCAGGGGTATGGCAACCTGATGCTCTCGCCCGAGCAGCAGGCAGCGTTTGTTGAAGAGCAGCCAGACTTGTTCCTGCCGGTTGCCGGGGGATGGGGCCGAATGGGGGCAACGCACATCCGGCTGGCAACTGCGAATGAAGACGCCCTTGCCGGGGCACTGCGCACGGCCTGGAAGTTACGCGTAGAGAAGAACGCCAAAGCCGGCAAGAGCAAGCCGGCCTCAAACCCAAAGACGAAGAAGAAGACCAAGCGGTGACTTCGCCGCGTCGGAAACAAGCGAAGGGTGCCCCAGGTCTCGCGTTTGAGACCTGGGATCCCCGCAACCGATCCCAAATGGAAGCCGAGCGATCTGCAGTTTTCTGCAGCCCACTCGACCCTTCACCCAAGCAGTGACCGCGCCATGTCCCGAGCACGGCCCAACGTGCTCACGATGTCGCCAGTAGGGTAGAACTCCATGCAGATCGTCCCCCGATAGTTCAACTGCGCCAGCTTGCGATAAATATTCAGGTAGTTAATCTCACCCGTACCCGGTTCATGCCGTCCGGGAACATCCGCGATATGAACCAGTCCAACCTGTTCAATATTCTTCTCGAACTTCTCTATCAAATTTCCGAACTCGCGCTGCTCATGATAGACGTCATAAAGTACCCTGACATTAGGACTATTGACAGCCGCAACGATCTCGAATGCTTCCGTCACCCCATCGAGATAAATAGTAGGGTTCTCAAGCCGGTCGATCGGCTCAATTACCGCCACCAGCCCGGCGCTGTTGAGCACATCCGCGGCCCGTTTCAAGGCCTCAATCGAAGCTGCACGCTGGCTCCCGGGAGCCGCGCCCTCAATCCGCTTACCCGAAAGCAAAATGATCTGCTTGCACTGCAACCGCTTGGCTGCTGGAATCAAATCCTTGAGACCAGCGAGAAATGCATCCCCTCCCGACGGATCGGCAAACCCCGCGCTCACTCCGGAAGTCGCGTCCACCGAAATCTTCAACGTCTCCATGCGCCCCATGATCCGCTGATAATCCTCCTCGGACCATTGTTTAAACTCACCCACCAACTCCACGTGGTGATAACCGGCCAGAGCAACCCGGTCCAGATTTTCTTCAAACGTACCGAGCTTTTTCAAAGTCCAAATCATGACGGAAAACTGCGGGCTGATCTGGCTCTGAGGTTCCGGGGACTGGGTGGTTTCCTGGGCCGGGAGGGCGCGCGCAGCAAGCGATGCCGCGGTCATGCTAACGAAGGTTCTGCGAGTGAACATGCGCTGCATAGTAGCAGAGTGCGAGCTACTTCGGCAGGGCGAACGCCACCAGGCTGCCCCCGGTTGGTGCCGGGGACTTCCCCCCACCGGCGGCAATCACAACGTACTGCCGCCCATTCACTTCATATGTAGAAGGGGTCGCATTCCCGGCAGCCGGGAGCGTCGTTTGCCACAGCACCTTGCCCGTTGCCTTGTCCAGCGCACGAAAGACCTTGTCATAGTTGGTAGCGCCAATAAATAGCAGGCCGCCCGCAGTCACCACCGGCCCGCCGTAATTCTCGCTGCCAGTCCCGGTCAGCCCCTGGGCTGCAAGCTCCGGATACTCGCCCAGGGGCATTTTCCAAACTGTCTTTCCGCTATTCAGATCGATTGCCGTCAACGTGCCCCAGGGCGGCTGAATGCCGGGATAGCCATCCTTATCGAGAAACTTATTGTATCCATCACTGATGTACCTGGCATCGAGTGGAGACGGCCCATTATCTTTCACCGTCGTTTCCTTGCCGTAATAAACGTACTCGAACACCGCTTGCAGCTGGTCGTGGCCCAGGTTGGCAAAACCAGGCATACGCCCCTGGCCTTGCGCGATCAGCTGCTGCACGCTCCCTTCCTCATAGCGATCGGCCAATCCGATCAGCGAAGGGAACTCAGGGGGTGCTCCTGTCCTGTCCGCGCGGTGGCAAGCCGAACAGTTGCGCAGAAAAATCTCTCGCCCATTCGCTTCGCCCGTCCGCGGCTTCTGCGGCACCAGGCGCAGCACCCAAGCCATCTCATTCGCGTTCACGTAGAGCAGGCCGGTGGTCGGATCGAAAGCGCCGCCACCCCACTCCGCCCCACCATCGTAACCAGGAAAAATGATGGTCCCCTGGGTACTCCCGGGAATGAACTGCCCATCGCTGCGCAGTTTCATAAACCGCTCGAGCGCTTCCTGGTGTGCCTCAGGCGTGCGCGTGGTGATCATATCCGCGGTCAGCTTCTGCCGTGCGAACGGAGCGGGCAGCAAGGGCAGTGATTGCTTTTTAGCCGTCACTTCGCCATCAAGATCTGAGGGCGGATATTTTTGCGTCTTGATCGGGAAAAGCGGCTTCCCGGTCTCCCGGTCGAAGACAAAAACGTATCCCTGCTTGGTAGTCTGGGCCACGGCATCCACATCTTGCCCCTTGCGCTTTACCGTAACCAACGCAGGTGCAGATGGGGGGTCCCGGTCCCAGATGTCGTGATGCACAAACTGGTAATGCCAGATGCGCTTGCCCGTCTCGGCATTGAGCGCGATCAGGCAATTGGCGAACAGATCATCTCCAACCCGGTTCGCTCCATAAAAGTCGGAAGCCGCCGACCCCGTGGGAACAAATACGATTCCTCGCTTCAAGTCAATCGACATGCCAGCCCAGTTGTTGGCGGAGCCGCTATAAGTCCACGCCGCCTTGGGCCATGTTTTGTACCCCAACTCCCCAGGGTGAGGAATGGTATGAAACGACCACCGCAACTTTCCGCTATGCACATCGTAGGCGCGAATATCGCCCGGTGAGGCTGGCAGCGCCTCACTCATCGCACCGCCGACGATCACCAGGTCCTTGTAGACCACGGCAGGGCTGGTCATCGTAACCCAATTCAGCGGCTCGCGGCCGAGCCCTTCGCGCAGGTCGATGCGCCCCGCTTTGCCGAAGCTGGTAATCGGTTTTCCGGTAGCAGCATCCAGTGAGACGAGGTATTGGCGCACACCCACGAAGATGCGCCGATCGGCTCCGTCAGCCCAATAGGTCACGCCCCGGTTGCGCACCTTACCAATATTCCTCAGACCCTCAGTAGCGTCGAACCGCCACTGCACGCTGCCGGTCGCGGCATCGAGAGCGACCACGTTCCCATTGGGTGTGGTCGCGTACAAAACCCCATCCACCACGATAGGATTGCACTCCATCTCCGATTTCGGATGCTGGTCTCCGCTATCGAATGTCCAGGCCACTTGCAGGGAATGCACGTTATCGCGATTGATCTGGTCCAGGCTGGAATAGTGAATGTTGTCCGTTCCGCCGCCAAACACACTCCAGGTCCGGAATGAGTCAGCTTGCTGGGCGTGAGAGGGAACACCGAGAAGAACCGCGGACAGAACAATCCAAAGACAAAGGGCGCGCATGGACAATTAGTTTATACAGGCTAGGGGAAACTCGCTTCTCTGAAGGGTACGGCCTTAAGAGTCTGCGTGAGAACCTACTCTTTGAAGGGTACGGGCTTCAGCCCGTACATTAACGATGCGATGTAGGACGGGCTTTAGCCCCTGAGGGCTCTTCTTGTGGTTGCTTAAGCAGCCCTCGGCGGCTGAAGCCGGTTCATCTTGACGGTTAAATGTACGGCCTAAAGGCCGTACCCTTCAAAAAGTGCGTTCTCACACAGACTCTTTAGGCCGTACATAACTGCTGTGTAATGAATCCGGCTTTAGCCCCTGAGGGCCGCGTTCTTCTCAAAACCGGCATTTTCCCGCAGCCTGTTATAGCCGCCACCACTCCGACCGTAACTCAATTCCCTTAACTACCTCCGTGGGCGTTCCTGGCTCGGGACTCCAGATCTTCAACCCATCCACAGCAAACACCCGTTCGATGGGTTGCCGCCAGGCATGCAGGGCAAGGCTGAACAGCCCCCAGTGGATGGGCATCATCAGCCCGGTGGCGCCCATAGCCCGAAAGCTTCTCACCGCCCCATCCGGTCCCATATGGATATCAGCCCACAAGGGATCGAAGGCGCCAATCTCCAGCATGGTGAAATCGAACGGCCCATACATCTGGCCAATCTCCTTGAAGCCTTCCCACTCCCCTGAATCCGCCCCGTAGAAAACACGATGTTTCGGACCGGCGAGAACGAATGCGGTCCACAGCGTTTCGAACCGGCTCGCGAGACTTCGGCCGGAGAAGTGGCGCGTCGGGACCGCCGTTATTGCCAACGGCCCCACCCGCAGGCTCTCCGTCCAGTCCAATTCGTGCGCCTGCTTTACGCCCCACTGCCTGAGGATCTTCCCCAAACCAAGCGGGGTGACCCACTGCGCTCCAGCGGTCGCTTCCAACTGTGTCAAGCGCCGTACGGTGCGCGCACCAAGATGGTCGTAATGGTCATGGGAAAGAAGCACCACATCGATCCGCGGCAATTCCTCCAACGGCAGAGGAGGAGCGAAGAATCGCTTGGGCCCGAACCATTCGACAGGCGCCGCCCGCTGCTCCCATACCGGATCCACCAGCACCCGAACGCCGTCGATCTCCAGCAGCGTGGACGAATGGCCCATCCAGGTAACGCGAAGCCCACTCATCGGTGGCTGGCCATAGATTTGCGCGTCGGTCCGGAAAGGTCCCAGCGGGCCCTTCGGAATCCGCTCCTCCCGACCCGTCAGGTACCTCCACAACACCTTAAACATTGTGGACAAACCCCCAACGGAAGTGGGCACCGGGTTCATGAATTGCTTGCCGTTCCGGCGCGCTTTCTTAATCATCGGCATCTCTATCAGACTCTCGGATGGCGCCATTCAGTGCAAACCTTTCATTCCTGTCGATCATCCTAGTACTGGGAAACGCAATGCCTGACCCTTACCGCCTGCAGCGCTTCGTCGACGCCCAAGCCTCATGCTTCGCACAGGTGAGGTCGGAGCTGGCTGCCGGAACAAAGCGATCCCACTGGATGTGGTTCATATTTCCGCAATTGAAAGGTCTAGGCTCAAGTCCAATGGCTCAGCGCTTTGCCCTTTCCGGCATCGACGAGGCCAAGGCCTATCTCGCTCATCCTGTGCTTGGCGACCGTCTGCGCGACTGCACAGCCCTGGTAAACGCTGTATCCGGCCGTTCCATCGAAGACATCTTCGGATACCCTGACGACCTCAAGTTTCACTCCTCAGTCACTCTCTTCGCCGAAGCGTCCCATCTAGAAAACGTGTTCAGCGAAGCCCTCAAAAAATACTTCAACGGAGCACCGGACAAAGCCACCATCGATCGATTGCCATCTGCATAAAATAAGCCCCATGATTCCTCCATCCCTTACCACAGCACGATGTTCAGAACCACAAACACCACCGCGATAACGCCTCCCCAGAGTAGGGGTTCCTGGTACCAACGGCCGGGTTCCGACGTTGGTATTGCGGAGGCTCCCATCACCAGTCCCTCGAGCTCAGCCCTGCTCCGCGGCTTAGTGACCAGGCTCACCACGATCGTGACCCCAACACAAACCATCCAGGCCCACAAGGCGCGATACATGTTCTCCGCCATATCTTTGGCGTCCGGGGAGAGCGCGACATAACGCAGTGCGGATGGGTCCTTGACCACCCAAATCCATAAGCCGATCGAAGTGAGCGTGCCTGCTACCAATCCCCAGAAACCGCCCTTGTCGGTCGCGCGCTGCCACAACATGCCGATGATCACGGTCCCGAAAAGCGGCGCGACAAAAAAGCTGAAAAGCTGCACCGCATAGTCCATGATGCTGGCCGAATGTTGTACCAGGTAAGCCGTGCCCACCGATACCAGCACACCAACCAGCGTGCACCACCGGCCCATCGCTACGTAGTGGCGGTCCGAGGCTTTCTTATGCAGAAAAGCGCCATAAATGTCGTAAGTCCACACCGTCGAAAATGCGCTTACGTTCCCCGCCATACCAGACATGAAACCAGCGATCAACGCAGTCACTCCCAGCCCTATCAAGCCGGGTCCGCAGTAGCGCACCAGCATCAGCGGCAACACCTCGTTGTAGCTGTGGCCGTTGGTCGCCACAGCCACGCTTTCCGGCAGCAAGCGAAACGGCAAAACCGCCAACGCCAGAAGTCCAGGAAGAATGACGATCAGCGGCACCAGCATCTTGAAGGCCGCGCCGATGATCGGGGCGAGCCGGGCGGAGCGAAGACTGTTAGCGGCAAGCACTCGCTGTACCACCAGAAAATCGGTAGTCCAGTACCCAAACGAAAGCACCATGCCCCAACCAAACACAATGCCGGTCCAGTGAACCCCCATCGGGTTCTCTTTGAAGTGGCCCAGTGTGCTCCAAAGGTGGGTGTAGTCCGATCGCCCAAGATTGTGTTCGATCTGGCGCGTCAGGTTTCTCCAGCCGCCCACTTCAACCATCCCAAGGATAGGAATCAGCAGCGCCCCCGCCCAGATCAATACGAACTGCAGAATCTCATTAAAGATTGCCGACCGCAGGCCGCCCAGAGCCACGTAAATAGCCACCACCAGCGAAGACACCCAGATGCTGAAGTTGAGGTCCCACCCCAGAACCACCTTCATCACCAGCGCCATCGAGTACATATTGATGCCGCTCATCAGGATGGTCATGAACGCAAAGCTGACCGCAGAAAAAGCCCGCGCCGCGTTGCCGTAGCGAAGATGGAGATATCCAGGAACCGAGTATGTCTTGGAAATGTAGTAGAACGGCATCATGACCAGGCCCAGAAACAAGATCGCTGGTATGGCGCCAATCCAATAAGCGTGCAATGCGAGGATGCCGTATTGATAGGTGGAACCAGCCCAGCCCATCATCTCCAATGACCCAAGGTTCGCGGAGATGAAGCTCAGGCCCGCTATCCACGCGGTCATCTCCCTTCCTGCCATGAAGAACTCTTTGCTGGTTTTCGAGGAGCTCCTTACATAGAAGCCGATAAACAGCACCATGGCGAAATAAACAGCAATGATCACAACATCGACCGCGGACAAGTGAATGAGCTGCGCCCTGGCCGGAACCACCGTTATGTCTCCACCACGATTACGATTCGCATAAACCGTTTTGATTCATGTGAGTATGGTTCCGGCCATTTGTCAAGGCGATACCGCATCTGCACTTTCCTGGCCCCGTACCGATGAGATTGAGGTAGCCTTTACTTATGGATATTCAGGGCCGTCCTAAACTCGAGGACTTGGTAAATTACGACAGTGAAAGCACCGCCTATCGGTCTGCAGAGCAGAACGTCGAACACGCAGTCTCGCTCCTGCATGCTCACGAGACCTGGTTTGCAGAACACCGCGCCGAAAACCTCGAAGAATCGTAACCTCGCCCGAACTCACTGCGTCGGTTAGCACCGATCCCCAATGAAAACTCCGCCCTCTCCCTTGTCATCCCGACCGGAGCGGACCCGGATTTCCTGCCACGCAGCTGTAGACAAGGCCATTTGTGCGCCTTTCTCTTAAGGAAAGGCGCATGAGGTCGGCCAACGCCATCAAGGTCCACAGGAAATCCGGGAAGGGACCTGCGGTTTCTGTCCCCTCGAAAAACCCTACAAACTTTCGTTCTATCCTCTAACAGGCGATGGCACAACCTCCAATCACAAAAACAGAACTGGTCTGGCCCGGCAAGTACACCGACGAAGGTGTACTCGCAGAGACCCCGCCTGCCAACCTGCCTCTGCAAACAGTGGAACTCCACGGACCACCCGCAGAATGGCGAAACAAGCTCATCTGGGGTGACAACCTTCTCGTGATGGGATCGTTGCTCAAAGAGTTCGCGGGAAAGATAGACCTGATCTATATCGACCCGCCCTTTGCCACAGGAGCAGATTTTTCCTTCGCCGCCGCGATCGGGCACCAGCAGGTCGCCTATCGCGATTCTTGGAAAATTGCTACCGGCGGCTACCTGGCAATGATGGCCGAACGTCTGCGGCTGATCAAAGATCTCCTATCGCCTAAGGGGACCTTGTTCCTCCACTGCGATTGGCACGTGAGTCACCTGCTGCGATCCATCGGCGATGAAGTGTTCGGCGCGGAGAATTTCCTGAACGAAATCGTCTGGTACTACTACAACAAGTTTCAAGGCAATGTGAAACGCTTCGCCTCCAATCATGATGTCGTGTTGTGGTATCGCAAAGGCGCGTCCTACCAGTTCCATCCGCAAGTGGAGAAGCGAAGCGAAGGGAATGTAAAGCAACTCGTCCGTTCGTGGGACAAGAAGAAGGCGGCGATCGTCAATGCCAAGGGCGCGGATGGAAAAGTCATGTACCGCGAGACCGACGAGCGAACCGTCGATGACGTGTGGCGCATGTCGATGCTGCAGCCCGCGGACCTTACCGAGAACTGTGGGTTTCCCACGCAAAAGCCTGAGGCTCTCCTGCTGCGGATCGTACAAACTGCTTCCTCCCCGGGCGATTTGGTCGCTGATTTTTTCTGCGGCTCCGGCACCATGCTTTCCGTAGCGGAAAAGCTCAATCGCCGGTGGATCGGCTGTGATCTCGGTCGCTGGGGCATCCACACGACCCGCAAGCGTTTGTTAAGCATCAACGGATACCGCCCCTTCACGGTACTGAGTCTCGGCAAGCATGAACGGGAATATTGGCAGCGAGCCAACTTCGGGCTTCCCTCTGAATATGTGGAATTCGTGCGGAAGCTCTATGCTGGAGATGGTAAGAAGAACAATGCCTTGGTACACGTGGGAGCAATCGATGCGGCGATCACGACAGCCGACATCAACGCGGCAGTAGACGAATGTGCGACGTTGCAACCGCGGGAACTGCATGTGCTCGGGTGGGATTGGAACACCGAGCGATGCGACCTCATCATCGAGGCGGCCAGGCAGAAGGGGATCAAACTGCTGCTCTTGCGGATTCCGCAAGAAGCGATGGAACCGCAGGCTGTCGTCAAGGGTGACGTACGCTTCTGTCCCCTGGCCTATCTGGAAGCGGAGATCGAGCAGCCGGATCCTCTTACTGCGCGAGTTGTACTCAAAGGTTTTGTGATATCGAACCCTGAATCGATTCCCGAAGAGGTGCGCCGCAAAGTAGAGAAGTGGTCAGACTACATCGACTACTGGGACATCGATTGGGATGCGCAGAACGACACCTTCAAGCCGGGTTGGGCGGCATACCGCACCCGCAAAGACAGGGAACTCCCGCTCGTCTCCGGCTCCCACGCGTACGAAAACGCGGGCAGGCGCTCCATTCTCGTACGCGCAATTGATATTTTCGGAAGCGAGACCACGCAGGCGTTAGAAGTGGAATTCAGCAGCCGTAATGACGGCCTTCTTCCTGTTGCAACTCCCAGGGGAACGTCTGCAAAGGTGTGAAGGTGCGTTGAAAGAACGCATCGTCGACCACGTAGGTTTCGCCGTTCTCGCCCTTCACAATCCAGTCGCCCTTGGCCACGTTGCAAAAGCCAATGTCGGTGGCGATCGTTTTGGATTGTTCGCACTGCGTGGCATCAACGACCAGCGGTCGAAGTGTACGGAATGTACTCATGGGTCCTCCATTGGCGCATAGCCAATATCTTCATTGAAGGACTTTGTTCGTAAGGAATGCGATGTGGACTTGTTAGGGATTTATAAAGGCTGAGCTAGAACCCGTAATTTTTCTTCCGCAGCGCGCTCTTATATCGATCGCGGGCCTTTTTTGCGGCAGCTTCTGCATCGTGGACGGTAAAGCCCGCCGCGTCCCACTTCTCCATCTCGACCATCGAGTGGTCATCGTTAGCCAAAGCCTCTTCTGCTTCAATCGCTGTCACCCAGCTGTCGATGGCTTGCCTGTAATCACTCAGAAGTTTGTCAAAATCAATGTCTTGCATATTGCAGTGAATGTATGGCACCGTCCCACCGGCGTCAACGAACCAGCCCTTCGATTAACCAAAGATTGACATGACTCGAGGGAAAGGCAGGTACGGGCTTTAGCCCGTACATCAATCCAGCAAAATCATGCGGCCTTTAGAGTCTGCGTGAGAACTGGCTCCTTGAAGGGTACGGGCTTCAGCCCGTACATTAATCACGCAAGTTAGGACGGGCTTTAGCCCCTGAGGGCACCTCTTGTACTCGCGCAAGCAGCCCTCAGCGGCT
>Ga0302325_10003655_pt1 | contig 36072 bp, 30 predicted proteins | sample Palsa_T0_2_FD_201948 | JGI IMG/M metagenome (GOLD analysis project Ga0302325, IMG submission 201948) | Peat permafrost microbial communities from Stordalen Mire near Abisko, Sweden - Palsa_T0_2 | ecosystem: Environmental > Terrestrial > Soil > Palsa > Peat permafrost | place: Sweden: Abisko...
GAATAATTTCCTGATGCAACTTGTGCTCATTTGGTGGGGCTTTCTGAACCGTGCGAGCTGCGACATCAGCAGTAATTTCTGTGCATCTGAGAACAAAGATTCGCAGTCGCGTCAATGGTTTAAGCCTGCTGCACGGACTAATCGCAGACGGTGCTAACGTAAAATCGGAGCAAAGATTCGCAATCAACATCAGCCTTGAAGTGAAAGCAGAATTTACTCCAGAGCCGCAAGCTCGCGATTTGTAGCATCGAGACGGTCGGCAAGGGTGCGCACGATGAAATCATCGAACGCGCTGGCAAGGTCCGGCCGTTCGCGCCGCATCCGCTCCATGCCGTCGCGTGTGAGCGTGAAGAGCACGGCCGGTCCGTCGGAGGATACAGTGGCGGAGCGGGCCGCACGCCGGAAGAAACCCATCTCGCCAACCACTGTGTGCGTCGCGAGCCGCCGCACCCGCTTGCTGCCGCCTTTCTCCAGAGCGACATCGACGTTCAGGTTTCCAGCGGCGACCAAGTCAATGGTGTCGGCGTGTTCGCCTTGACGGTAGATGACTTCCGGTCCCGCGATTTCCTTTCGCTCCAGATAGGAGATCAGCCCGTGCAGTGGTACCGCGGAACCAAGGCGTTCCTGCAGCCATGACTCAAATCCGGTGGAGCTTGAGTCGACGACGATGCCGGATTTGGCCAGCGCCTGCTCTTCGCACCAGGCAAGCGCCGTCTGCAGGTCAGTGAAAACCCCGACTTTATTTTTGCCGGCAAAGAATCCGCCGCGTTCGAGCACGGCGCTGCTCGACGCCGAGAGCGAGCAAAAGACCAGCGTTATGCCGCGCTTACCGCAAAGGCTGCGCAACTTCGCCAGACTCAGCAAAGCAGAGTTGTCCGCCCCGGACACCAGTTCGAAGTCCAGAATGACATGACTGACGCCTTGCGAAACTGACGCCTCGACGTCAGCACGGACCTTCTCGAATACGCCCTCCGATGAGCCGAAAAAGATGTAGCCGGAAAGCCAGTAAAGCCGGATCGCATCTCCGTGCTGGCGCAGATAATCTGCGGATTCCGGAGAACGCACGACATGGCTTGAGACCAGCGCGCGTGTAGCATGCCGGCGCACCACCCCGAGACGCGCATAACTCGCGGTGAAAAGCATGCACGCGCATATCAGGCCGGCCAGAACGCCGGTCAGATAGCCATATTGCAGGCAGACGATCGCAATGATGATCGCCAGCGCCATATCAATCCAGGCGCGTTGCCGATACGGCCGCCCCAGCGCGTCGGCAATGAAGCTGTACCCGAGATAGAACACCAGGCCCCCGACCAGCGGGATCGGCACCAATGCCGGCAAATCGAAATTGGCAATGCCGACAACGCCCATGATCAAGGCGCACGCGACGCCGCTCATCCGTTTGCCGCCGACGTGTTCGAGCAGACGGCTGGTACCGACCTGAAGGCTTCCGGCGATACCGCCAAGCGGCGCGGCAACGAGGCTGGCAATCCCGTGCACGCGAAGTTCGCGATCGAGATCGGACGAACCCTGGCGCGCCGCCTCCAGGCTCGACACCTTGGTGATGAGGGAGATCAAGGCGACGACCGCGGTCACAAATATCTCCGGAATCAACCGGATCAGCATCGGCCAGGTCAGCGGCGACGTATGCAGAGCGGCGAGCGGCGACCACCACGTCAGCGTCCCGATCGACTGAAAATACCAGCCGTGTTCGGCACCCGACAGATCGAGCAGGCGGAGCAGCGCGATCGAACCAAGCCAGAGCACAATGAGCGTGGCCGGCATGGCCAGCGCGGATTTGAGCCAGCGGCGAACCGCCAGCAAAATCGCAAGCGTTCCGGCCGCACCGGCAAACTTGATTATTTCCGCTGTCGTCCAGGGCGCCAGCAGTGCATCGAACGTAAACGTCTTCCCGGCCGTTATCCGAATGCCGCCGGAGACAAGAAAGCAGCCGGTCGCGACCAGAAAGCCGCCGACAACGCTCGACGGCACGAAGCGGAAATACGATCCCAGCCGGAAAGCGCCCAGACCGTAAAGCACAGCGCCACATGTGAACGTCGCGGCTGTGAAGACCAGCATCACGCCGTGAACCGCGGCCTGCGGGCTGCCGCCGGCGGCCATGATCCGTCCACCGGCCATGGCGCTGAGCAAAATGAGAACCGTTCCCGTTGGTGAATCGATCGCGGTCGCGCGCGGCGTCATATACGTCGCGTGCCCAATCCATATGCCGCCTATGGCGCTACCAATAAGCATCGCCCAGATGGCGACAGGGATGCCCACATTCAGCTGACCGGGGAACATCAACGCGCCGAACGAGACAATATTGGCGATAAGAATGATCGATGCGATCAGACCGGCGACGGAGTCATGCGCCGCATTGCGGCCGATCGCGCCCAGTCCCGACAACGCGCCGGTAGCGGCGGAAGAACCGTCACCGGAAGCCACGTTCAGTCGTGAATCTTCGGTCAGCTTGAGCATGAGGGCTATCCGGCAATTGCCCGAGCGGCGGCAGTTTTCTAACACACCTGACAATGGCGAAGCCATTCCTGCCGCCGCGCCGGCCGAAGGTGCGAACCTGCTCTGATCGATGCGTGTTTTCGCGCCGCCCGATAGGCGGGCCTGCCATCAACGCATTAGGGGCACGATAGCGGGCTAGCCGCTCGCGTACTGTGCTGCTTGGCACACAAAAACAGTCAGTCGGCGTCAGCCTATTTCTTGGCGCATCACCGAAGCTGCAGCAAATGAAGCAGCGACGACCAGCTCTGATCCATGACAAAGAAATAAGTTACCGCAGCAAACACCGGTCCCAGCACCACGACCGAACATAGGATGTAACCAAAGAAGCTCGGCATGCGGATGCCGCGCTCGGTGGCAATGGCGTAAATCATGAAGTTCGGCGCGTTGCCGATATAGGTGAGTGCGCCCATGTAGACCGCGCCCATCGAAATCGCGGCGAGCGCGCCGGACAGTGGTCCCATCAGATCCGTGGCATTGCCGCCGGCAAGCTTGAAAAACACCAGATAGGTCGGCGCATTGTCGAGGATCGCCGAGAGCACTCCGGTCAGCCAGAAATAGGCCACAAGATGCGGCTGGCCATCATGCGCTGTCACCGCACCAACGAGCGAGGCGAAAGCGCCATCGGAACCGGCGTCCAGCATCGCCAGGACCGGAACCGCGCAGACGAATATCCCGGCGAACAGAAACGCGACTTCGAGGATCGGCTCCCAGGAAAAGCCATTGGCCTCGCGATGCTCGTCGGGCGTCAGCCACAGCGACAGCAATGCGGCTATGAACAGCACGCCGTCGCGCGCGATGTCTTGCAGTTCGAGCGTGGTGCCGTAAACCGAAAACGAAATGCCCGGTTTCCAGATCGCGGAATCGATCACGGCGGCAACGATCAATGCCAGCAGGATCAGATTGACAATCCCGCGCACCCGCAGCGGCGCCTGCTGCGCCTCGTCATCGACCGCGACGGCTTTCTGGTCGCCAAAATAGAACCAGACATCGATGACGATGAACACCGCGAGCACACAGCCAGCGACGAACGCCGTCTGCTGCCAAAGGTGTTGCCCCGGCCAGAAGAAATCGATCCCGTTGAGGAAGCCGATGAACAGCGGCGGATCGCCAAGCGGCGACAGCGCGCCACCGATATTGCCGACCAGGAAGATGAAAAACACGACGACGTGGACATTATGGAAGCGCGCCGCGTTGGCGCGGAGCAACGGCCGGATCAGGATCATCGCCGCGCCGGTGGTACCGATCACGCTTGCGATCAGCGTGCCGAATGCCAGAATGATTGTATTGGTCAGCGGCGTGCCGCGCAGTGCGCCGGTTACCAGTACGCCGCCGGCCACCACATAAAGCGCGAACAGAATGGCGATAAAGCCGAGATAGTCGCCAAGCAGCGCATGCACCAGGGCAGCAAGCGCGGTATCCACGCCGTGCAACGCCGCCATGGGCGTCAACGCCAGCACCGCCCAGACGAAAGCAAATTTGCCGTAATGGTGATGCCAGAAATTCCGGAACAGCAGCGGCCCAAGCGCGATGGACAGCAGGATGCCGGCGAACGGCAGAGCCCACGGCCAAGTCAGCGCCGCACCGTCGATCGTGGCGGCCTGGGCAACGGCCGGGAAAACAAGAAAGCCTGCCGCGCAACACAGGACGCAGAGAGGGCGCAACGCCAGCCGCGACAGCATCTACACTTTATCCCTTGAGCCGAACGCCCTATCCTGAACGCAAAACCGCAGCTCTTCGAGCACAACAAGCGGTAATACCCGGGAGCATGCGATGAATTTTCCCCGCAGACAATTCCTGCATCTGGCGGCCGGTGCCGCCGCATTGCCCGCCATGGCGCGCGGCGCCTTCGCCGACACTTACCCGACACGTCCGGTGCATATCATCGCCGGCTTTCCGCCAGGCAGCGCGCCCGACATTATCGCGCGGCTGGGCGCCCAGTGGCTATCGGAAAAGCTCGGGCAGAATTTCATCGTTGAGAACCGGCCGGGCGCCGGCAGCAATATCGGCACCGAAGCCGTGGCGCACGCCGACCCCGATGGCTACACGATCCTGGTCGACGTCCTGACCAATGTGCTCAACATCTCGCTCTATCAGAACCTCAATTTCGATTTCATTCGCGACATCGCGCCGGTGTCACCGATCGCCAACGCGCCCTATGTGGCGCTAGCAACCAATTCGCTGCCGGCCAAGAGCATCCCGGAGCTGATTGCTTACGCCAAAGCCAATCCGGGCAAGATCAATTACGCCTCCGGCGGCATCGGCACGTCATCCCATATATTCGGCGCGCTGTTCGCCATGATGGCGGGGGTCGATATGGTCCACGTGCCCTATCGGACCAATTACATGAGCGACCTGATCAGCGGCCAGGTCCAGTTCGTGGTCAATCCGATCCCGCAATCGATGGAATTCGTCAAAGCCGGCAAGGTCCGCGCCTATGCGGTGACCACCAAGACGCGGCTTGACGCGCTACCCGATCTTCCGACCGTCGGTGAATTCGTGCCGGGCTACGAAGCGACCGGTTGGTACGGCGTCGGCGCGCCGAAAGGCACATCCGCCGACGTCATCACGAAGCTCAATGCAGCAATGACCGCCGCACTCGCTACCGCAGACGCCAAAGCGCGGCTCGCCGACCTTGGCGTCGAGCCGATGCCGATGACGCCGGTGCAATTCGGCGATTTCATCGCCAAGGAAAACGACAAATGGGGCAAGGTCATTCGCGCCGCCAACATCAAGCTTGATTAGGCGCGGGGCCCATTGCCTCAGGCCGGGCGATGCCCATCACCCGGCCCGCCGGCATTCTCGGTGTCTTTAGGGGGCGCTGCGAGCAGCCTGCTCAATGACGTTCGCAACCGCGCGCGGCTGCGAGAAGAAGATCGCATGGCTGCCTTTGATTTCCGTCACTTTGGCGCCGGCCCGTTTGTACATCGAGCGCTCGAGGTCCGGGTTTATCTCCCGGTCCTGCGTCGCGACGATGCCGTAGCTGGGCTTCGTCTTCCAGGCTGGCGCGGTGATCGGTGTACCCAAGATGCTGCCGTTGATCGGCACCTGAGAGATCGCCATGAATTGCGCCTCCGCGGCCGGCAGGTCGGCCGCAAAATCCGCCGGGAACTTCGCCTGATCGATCAGCAGATAGCCGTCCGCGGTTGGCGCGATGCTGTTCTGTGCGGGAGCGATGCTGCCCAGGAGCGGGCCGAGCTTCTCGCCCTCGTCCGGCGCGAAGGCGGCGACATAGACCAGGCTCGCGACATGCGCGTTGTTGCCGGCCTCGGTGATGACGGCGCCGCCATAGCTGTGGCCGACGAGCACGGCCGGACCGGACTGGCGGTCGAGGATGCGGTTGGTGGCAGCGACGTCATCCGCCAACGAAGTTTCCGGTTCCTGGACGATGCTGACGGTATAGCCGTCCTGGCGGAGGATATCGGCGACCGGCTTCCATCCGGAACCGTCGGCGAAGGCCCCGTGGACCAGGACGACGTTCTTGCCCGGCTCGGCGGCCCGCGCCGGGGCGACGGCGGCTGACAGAAGTGCGACCGCGGCGGCCGCGGCGGCAATGGGTTTATTTGGCATCGAGCTCTCCTTCATCAATTTATTCAACCAACAGGTTGAATAAAGCGTCGACTTGAAAAGATTGTCAACCTTTCGGTAGAATATTTTTGGAATCGAGAATGGAGTGGGCAAGTCGCCATGATTGAGATCGAGGCCCGGAAGGGAGCCGCTTCGCGCACCGCGCGCCTCGACGCGGTATTCGCCGCGTTAGCTGATCCGACGCGGCGGGCGATTATCGAACGGCTCTCGCGCAGCGACGCGCGCGTGACCGAGGTTGCCGAACCCTTCCAAATGTCTCTGAACGCGGTGTCGAAGCACATCCGCGTGCTTGAAGCGAGCGGCGTGGTCGAGCGGCACAGGCAAGGGCGCGACCATATTCTCTCCATCAATACCCGGTCGCTGGACGAGGTCGATGGCTGGATCGTGCGGACGCGCCGCTATTGGGAGGAGCGGCTGGACGCCATGGAGCGCCTGCTGCGCGAGCTCAAGAAGGGCCACAAGCTGGGACCGAAGGATCGCAAGCATGGATCGCGATGACGCGACGGGCCCGATCGTTCAGATACGCCGGCGCGTGAAGGCCGGTGCGGAGCAGATCTTCGACCTGTGGACCAAACCCGATTTGATGGCTCGGTGGATGAGCCCCTTTCCGGGCACGGTCGATTGCAAGGCGAACTGCGACCTCCGCCCTGGCGGGACCTTCAGCCTTGTCATGTCATCGGAGGAATCAAGCCGCGAAGTATCCGGCACCTATGTGCAAATCGACCGGCCGCGGAAGCTTGTGTTCACGTGGATTGGTCCGCTGACGAACAATGTGAATACGCTGGTGACCCTCGAACTCCATCCGCGCGGCGATGAAACCGAGCTCGTGCTAACCCACGAGCGTCTACCGACGACGGCAATTTGTGAAGGTCACACGAGGGGCTGGGGAAATATATTGGACCATCTGGCGGACGCGGTTGTAAAAGAGTTTTAGTAGTAGGGTGGGCGAAGCGTATGCAGGCGGCTGACGTGGACGGATCCGGTTATCTCTACACAATCGCGACCGTCGGCATGACCTTCGCGGGCCTGTCTGTCCTGACAATGATCCTTGCGCAAATGCTCGGGGGTCGAATGAACAAGTGGGACAGCTTTGTGTCGCGCACCTGGATTCAACTGGGATTCATGACGACGTTCGGCTCGATCTTGCCGCCGCTGTTGATATTGTTTGGAGGTCCGGCGTCGATCGCTTGGCGTATTTCAAGCGGCGTTATGGCTGTCATTCTCGGGAGCTGGGCGCTGACATTTCCGCGCCGCCGGCACGCCGTAAACCCGACACGCTTGTCATTACAGGTGGTGACATACTGCGCGGCGATGGACATTGCCGCGCTCGCTTTGGCGGCAAATGCATTTGTTGTTCCTGGCGAGTTATTGGCGGGCGTTTTTGCCGCGGCAATGACCGCGATACTGATCGGTGCCGGGATGTTGTTCCTGTTCGCGTTCGTGCATTGGTATGATTCAGCAATCGGTCAAGAGCAGCCGAAATCGTAAGTCGCACTCGTTAAGCGAGTACACGACCGATTACAGAGCACAACCGGTTAAGGTACGCCGGGGCGACCGAATTGGGGTCTTGCCTGACTGATGCGACCCACTGAGGCCGCCCCCGGCGCACTGTCCGTGTATTTGCCGCTATGCCGTATCCGGACGATCTCTAGGCAATCATCGCGGCTCGTCGACCCGGTGGATTCATTCAAACCTCCGCGTCACAAGAGTTACAGGAAAATTCTGAACCGTTTCCCTGTATTGTCAAGCCGGGAAACGCGCGCCGCACTTTCAGGTTCCCATCGCAGGCGCAAATTCGTCGCCGCTATTATTTTCTTCGCCTCAGTGCGCGTAGAATAGTGCGCGGCAATTCGTTTCGCCGGTAGGGAGTAACACAGTGACGGTTCATCGCTTCATCAATCCCAAGAGCATGCATTCAACGCGCGGCTATTCGCACATCGTCGAAACGACGAGCCCGAGCCGCACCATTTATCTCGCCGGACAACTCGGGCGCACCGCCGACGGAAAATTTGCCGGCGCTCCCGACGATTTTCGCGCCCAGGCCGTGCAGTGCTTCGAGAACATCAAGACAGCGCTTGCCGAAGTCGGCGCCACCTTCGCGGATGTGGTGAAGCTAACCACTTATTTCATCGATATTGCGCACATGCCGGCCTACCTCGAAGTCCGCAACACCTACGTCAACACCGCGTCGCCGCCGGCCTCGACCGCGATTCAGATTTCCAGGCTGGCGCACGAAGGCGGCCTGCTCGAAATCGAGGCCGTTGCGGTCGTGCCGCTTTAGCAAGCCTGCGGCATCATAGCCCCGGCGCTCGCTATCGCTTTCGGCCCGGCAGGCTAAAATGACCAAAAGGACCTGGGAGGGAACGATGGTTTTTGCCGAACGAAATTTCTTTGCGCGCGCCGCTATCGGAGCCGGCGCCGCAGCTCTGTCATCGCTGCTGACGCTCAGCACCGCGTCGGCGCAGGACAAGACCTACACGATGAAGTTTACCCTGCCGACGCTGAACGATCCAAGCTACGTCTTTACCAAGAACTATGCCGCGGCGCTGGAGAAAGACTCCGGCGGCCGCATCAAGACCGAAATCTACCCGGCGAGCCAGCTTGGCGCCATCCCACGCCAGATCGAAGGCACCCAGTTCGGCGCCATCCAGTGCGCGGTGATCCCGCCGGAGTTTTTCGTCGGCGTCGATGAGCGTTTCGAGGTGATGGCGGCGCCTGGCCTGGTCAACTCCATGGCGCAGGGACAGAAAGTCGCCGCGGATCCGGCCGTGAAGAAGCTGATGTTGTCGCTCGGCGCCAACAAAGGCCTGCACGGCGTCGCCCTGTTCATGAACGCGCCTCAGGCCGTGGTCTCGAAGACGCCAATCCGCCATCTCGCCGATTTCAAGGGCAAGAAGCTTCGGGTACTGGCGTCGCCGTTCCAGATGGTGCCGTTCGGCAAGCTCGGCACTACGCCGGTGGCGATGACGCTCGGCGACGTGGTGCCGGCAATCCAGCAGGGCGCGATCGACGGCGCGGTCGGCGGCATCGTCGTGTTCACGCCGCTGCATTTCCGCGATGCCGCGCAGTACGTCACCGAGACCGGCCAGCCGGCGGTTTATGTGATCGTCGAGATCAACAAGTCCTGGTACGAATCGCTGCCGTCCGACTTGCAGAAGATCGTCGACGACGATGCCGCCGCGCAACAAGCGGCGATCGCTCCGATTGCAACCGACATTGTCGAGAAAGCGCGAAAAGGCTGGACCGACGCAGGCGGGGAATTGATCAGCCTGCCGTCCGACGAGCAGGCCGAGATGATGAAGACGTTTGCTGTAGGCGTTTCCGAAGTGACGAAGCCGAAGCCCGCGCTGAACGACGCCTACGACATTGTCACCGCCGCCGCGCAGCGGGCGCAATAGCAAACATTATCCGGGAGACCGTCATGGCCCGCCGTTCGCTGGATCGCCGTTCGCTGGATCGCCGTTCGTTCCTGCAATCGGGTTCGCTCGCTGCCGCCACTGGTGCGGCGATCGCCAGCGCGGCGGTGCCAAGCCCTGCGGCGGCGGACACCGGGCACAGCCGCGACTGGTCGAACCGCAATCCGAAGGGCGAGCCGGTGGTCAAGCGGTTCGACGAGCAACGCTGGCTGCTGGATAACGTCATCCAAGCGAACGGCGTTGATTGGGACCAGAGCCACACCGGCGCCGCCATTGCCGCCGGCGGGCCAGGCGTCGTTCCCGACATGGCGGAACTGCGCCAACAAGTGAAGCGCCTGGTCGACATCGGTCCGGCGTTCGAGGCCCTGGCGAAAAAGCGGGAAGCAAACGCAAAGGACGCAGAACAAGCCGGCAACAAGACCGCGGCGCGCGACAACTATTTCATTGCATCCAACTACTGGGCTTCGGCGATGTGGACCGTCGAGGAGGTCAACGGGAAGCTCATAATGCTCAACGACAGGAAACGCGAGACTTTCACCAAATACATGGCGCTTGCCGACCACCCTATCGAATGGGTCGAGCTGCCCTATCGGGGCAAAACGCTGCCGGCGATCTTCCACCTGCCGCCGAACTACCAAAACGGCACCAAAGTGCCGGTGATCGTCGCGCTGTCCGGCATGGACGGATTCAAGGAACGTTCGGTCGCGCTCTACAAAGATCGCTGGATGGAGCGCGGCTATGCGGTGCTCGCGTTCGAAGGACCCGGCTATTGGGAGCCGCCGTTGCGCGGCATCTATGTCGATGTGCCGGGCTGGGCGGAAGCGGCGAAGACCGTGGCCGACTGGCTGGTCAAACGCCCGGAGATCGACTCAGGCAAAATCGGCATGACCGGCGTCAGCTTCGGCTCGTTCTTCAGCGCGATCATGATGGCGGCCGATGCGCGCTATAAAGCCTGCGCTGTGGTCGGCACCTGTTACGAGCCCGGCGGCGAAACGATTTTCAATCGCGCCTCGCCGACTTTCAAGAAGCGCTTCATGTTCATGTCGGGCATTATCGACGAGCGCGAATTCGACGACTTCAGCAAGACCATCGACTGGAACGGCTACGCGCAAAAGATCAAAGGCGCCTATACAGTCGCGTGCGGGGAATACGATCAGCTCTGCCCGATCGAATATACTGACGCTTTCATCAAAGCGCTCGGCGGACCGAAACAGCTTCTGGTTTATCAGGGCGGGAATCACAGTATCGCAATGACGCCGGCGACGCAGAACGGGCCCGACCCGCGGGGGTATCAGGCCGAATGGATGGCCGCGCGGCTTGAGGGCAAGCCGATGCCGAGCGAGCGCTGGTTCGTCCAGTCGAGCGGCGAGATCGTCAAAGAAAGTATCGCGTAACGCACCTTCGGCAATGACTGGTCAACCCGGCTCGGCCGCGCGGATGCGCCGCGCGGCGTTGCCAACATGGGTCAGAGCCACGATGGCGGCGATGCTCAAGAGCGACGAGCCCATCACATAGTAGCTCGGCGCAAGCTTGTCGCCGGTCGCGGCGATCAGCGAGGTGGCGATCAGCGGCGCAAACCCGCCGAACAGTGTCACGGAGAGATTGTAACTCAGCGCAAGCCCGGTGCTGCGCGTGCCGGTCGGGAAGATTTCCGCGAGCAGCGCGGCGATCGGTGCGAGGCAGGCGGCATTCAACAGACCGACAAACGCCTGCACCGCAACCAGCGTCGCCACGGCCGGCCAGGTGTTGAGAATCAGGAACATCGGATAGGTCGTCACGCAGACCAGCGGGAACGCGACCCACAGCAGGCGGTGCCGGCCGACGCGATCCGACAACGCGCCGAACATCGGGCCGGTAATGGCCTGAACCAGACCGGTGACGGCCGCACCGAGATACGCCGACACCGGCGGAAAATGCAGTTGCGTCAGCGCATAGGTCGGCATGTAGACCTTGTGCACGTAGTTGAAGCCGGTTGAGCCCGCGACTACGCCGACGCCGAGCAGGAGCTCGAACCAGTCGCGGCACAGCACCGTGCGCACCGGGGACTTTTCAATGTCGCTCGCCGCGACGTTGCGAAACTCCGGCGTCTCCGCGACCTGGCTGCGGATGTAGTAGCCGACCGGGCCGATCAGGAGGCCAACGGCAAAGGCGGCGCGCCAGCCCCATTCGCTGACCTGCTCGGGCGTCAGCAAGTAGCTCAGCAACGCAGCAATGCTGGCGGCGAACAGCGTAGATAGGCCCTGAGTGGAAGCCTGCCAGCTGCCGAAATAGCCACGCCGGCCGGCTGTCGCGTATTCCACCATGAAGGCTGTTGATGCGCCGAATTCGCCGCCGGTCGAAAAACCCTGAATGAGACGCGCCAGCAAAACCAGCAGCGGCGACACGACGCCGATCTGCGCATAGGTCGGCGCAAACACCAGCATCGCGGTGCCGAGCATGATCAGCACGATCGAGAGCGTCAGCGACGCCTTGCGTCCGGCGCGATCGGCATAGGAGCCCAGCACCATGGCGCCGAGCGGCCGCATAAGGAAAGAAATGCCGAACGTGCCGACCGCAAGCATCAGCGATACGGTCTCGTTCGCGGCCGGGAAAAACAGCTTGCTGATGACCACAGCGAAATAGCCGTAGATCACGAGATCGTAGAACTCGAGCGCGTTGCCGATGCTGGCGGCGCTGACTTCGCGCCAGGGCAGCCGCGGCAGAGCCGGTGCCGGCGTATCTGAAACTTGCGCTTGTACCGACATCCGATCCCCCTAAGCTGGCTTCAGGCTACGCCATTGCGTCGTCCGATCAATCGAAAAGACCATCGCATGAGTGCCAAAAACTTTCTTTGTCGGATGTTTCTTGGCGTCCTGTTTTTGCTCGCGGCAGCGCTTGGTGACATCTTTGGTGCGGTCCTTGGCGCCGCGCCGGCCATCGCGCAAAGCAGCGCTCCGGTCGTCCTGATGACGGCAGGCGATGGCAGTGTGTTCCTGCCGTATGGCGAAGGTCTCGCCAGATATCTCGCGACCAAAGGTATTACGGTCGATGTGAAGAAGAGCGCCGGTTCGAACGAGAACCTCTCAGCCGTCGATGCTTCGGCGACAACGATCGCCACCACGTTCATGGGCTCGGCCTACGACGCCATGAACAGCACGGGCTTTGCGGCCGGACGTAAGCACGAAAATCTGCGCGCGCTGTTCCCGATGTACGAGACATCGTTTCAGGTTGCGGCGCTGCACAAGAGCGGAATCGGAACGTTTGCCGGCCTCGACGGCAAGAAAGTTGGTGTCGGCCCGGCAAAAGGTCCCGCGGAATTCTTCTTTAACGCCGCGGCTGATGCCGCGAAGATCAAACCGTTTATTGTCAACGGCGATCCGGCCGCTCTGGTCGCGCAGCTCGTCGCCGGCACCATCGACGCGCTGTGGCAGGGCGCCGCCGTACCGATCGCTTCACTACGTGCGGCCGCCGATCAAGCCGATGTGGACGTTTTCGGCCTTACGGAAGCGGAAGCGGCCAATATGCTGGCGGCGTTCCCGCAACTTTCGCCGACAACCGTGCCGCCCGAGAGTTACAAAGGCCAGACTGCCATGATCAAAAGCGTGTCGGCCTGGAACTTTGTGGTCGCGAATAAGGATTTGCCGGCTGAAACCGCTTACGCTCTGACCCGATCGGTGCTGTCCGCCGCCGACCCGAAAACCGAGATCTATCCGGCGGCCGCGCAAACCCGCGCAGCCAATGCCGCCACCGACCGATTCATGCCGTTCCATCCCGGCGCCCTGCGCTACTACGCTGAGGCCGGCATCAGGCTCGCGGCGCCCTGAAAAATCCGGCGAACACTGTGCAAGCTCGATTGCCCGATTTGGCCGGTTGTGATTCAATCACACAAAATCTGAATTTCCGGGAGCAGATAACCATGGCAATCACCGTCCAACCGGTCACGCCGGACTTCGCTGCCGAGATCGGCGACGTGGATTTGTCGGCGCCGCTGTCTCCGTCCGACGCCGTCGGCGTCAAAGACGCCTTCACCAAATATGCGGTCCTGATATTTCCCGATCAGCACCTATCGGCGGACCAGCATCTCGACTTCGCGCGCCTGTTCGGCCCGCTCGAGACCACCATCCAACTGTTGCGCAAGGACGAAAAACTACGCGTGCGGCAGGAATTCGCCGACGTCTCCAACCTCGATCCCGAGAACGAGGTGTGGGGCAAGGACTCGCGGCGACGCATGTTCCAGATGGGCAACCGGCTGTGGCACACCGACTCATCGTTCAAGCGGCTGCCGGCGAAGGCGTCGCTACTCTATTCGCGCGCGATACCGTCGATCGGCGGCCACACTGAATTCGCCGACGAGCGCGCCGCTTATGATGCACTGCCCGAGGAGATGAAACGCCGGATCGGCAATCTTGTAGCGGAACATTCGATCTTTAATTCGCGGGCGCGGCTCGGCTTCACCGAGTTCAGCGACAACGAGCGGCAAGGCATGCCGCCGGTGCCGCAGGTGCTGGTGCGCACCATTCCAGAATCCGGCCGCAAGTCGCTCTACCTCGCGTCGCATGTCGGCCGCATCTTCGGCATGCCGGAAGCGGAAGGCTGCTCGCTGATCGACCAGCTCGTTGCGCACGCCACCCAGCGGCAGTTTGTCTATACCCATCGCTGGCGGGTGCACGATCTTGTGATTTGGGATAATCGCTGCACGATGCACCGCGGCATCGAATTCGACGATCTGCGCTGGAAGCGCGACATGCAGCGCGCCACGGTTTGCGATATCGCCAATTCCTGCGAGCAGGCCGGCATTCGCATCGAGGCCGCGTAGCGCGCTGTCAATTGCCGGCCGGACGGTCATGATAGGAGATCCGTTCAGCACCGGCGGGGGCAACAGCCATGGTCAAACGACGGGATTTTGTCCAGGGACTTGGAGCCGTCGTCGCCCACGGCGTTTCGCCCGGGATTGCCCTCGCGGCGAAAGCGACCGGCGCAGCAAATAAACCCAAAGCCAAAGCCGACACGAGCAAGACATCAGGCTCGGACCTGGTGCCGCCGCCGGGCGGCGGCCTTACCAGCAACACCAATTATTTCCTCTATAGCGCCGGCAATCCGATCACGGGTTTGTCCATCACCATCGAGATCACCAAGTATCTCATCGCCGATCACGGCGTCAATATGCAGTGGAACGCCTATTCGGACGCGAATGCGAACGCGACCTGGCTGCAATATTGTCTTGGTTTCAGCCCAGCGTCGGGTCCGAACATGAAGATAGGCTGGTCGGTCGAATACTGGCCGTCGAGCGCGTATCACCAGGAACTGACCAAAACGGTTGGGCTCCCGGTCAGCAGCGACCTTTTCAACCAGCTTGGAGCGCTCGTCACGCTGCCGATGTCGACGGCCGGCATCACGATCCCTGCCGGATTCAAGTCCGTATACACGCTCGCCTACGACGCCAACGGCAACGTGACCGTCGTCATCACCGACAATCACGGCAAATCGACGAGCAGCAAACTCCAGCAGTTCAAAACGTTCAAGTTCGACCACACCAAAGCGGCAGTCACCCCGGAAGCGATGGTTCCGGTCCTTGCCTTCGAGATGAACATCGTCGGGCTCAACGGCGGCAGTTACAGCTTCATCAAATCCGGCGCCGGCAAGATCACGTACAAAGCCTCGATGCCGATGACCGTTGAGAGCAAGGAGCCCAAGGAAATGTCCGGGGAGGGAGTCGAAACGTCCGAAACATCGAACATCGTGTACGGCCAGATGAGCCCCGGACCGGGTGTTGAGTTCACGCAGACGTTCGAGGCGGCGGCGAAACCGGTTTTCCGACCCGGCGGCCCCTTCGCGGTGTCGCAACGGTTCGACACCGCCAACCGGACCGACCTCTACGTCATCTCCATCGAAGGGCAACTGGTCGTGTTCTCCGTCACGGCGGCTGGCCACTGGACGCAATCAGCCGCCTATGGTGCGGTCGACATGGCCGTGCCGCATACGTCAATCGTGCCGTCGAAGAGATTCGAAACGGACAATCAGACCGATGTGTTCCTGATCGCTCAAGGCGGACAATTGCAGGTCTTTCTTGCGAGCCTAAGCGGCATGACCGGGCCGACACCTATTGGCGCCAAAAACTTTGCTGCAAAAGGCGGGCCCCTGGCAGTGGCGCGGCAACTCGACGCCAATCAAACCAACGTTTTCCTGTTCGAGCCCAACGGGCAGTTGAACGTCTTTAGCGGTCCCGCGACCGGCGCCTGGCAGGGTCCGGTCAAAATAGGTCCCGCGGGCTTTGCTCCGAAAGGTGCGCAACTCGCCGCGTCGCAGCTCTTCGGCGGCAATCAGATCGGCGTATTCGCGATCGATACGAGCGGCACCTTGAGCGCCTTCTTGTCGGCCGGCACGTCGAGCTGGCAGGGCCCGGAAAAGATCAGCGCAGCAGGTTTCGCCAAACCGGGCGGACATGTCGCGGTGGGGCAGCGCGCCGGCAACGGCAATCAAACCGACGTCTACCTCGTCGACAAGAAAGGCCAGCTGAATGTCTTTTCGGCGCAGGGCAACGGACCGTGGACCGGTCCGGTCGCGATCGGTCCGAGCGACTTTGCCGCCGCGGGCGCGCCTGTCGCGGTCTTGACGCCATCGGGCGGCAGTCAGACCAATGTGTTCGTGACCGACAAAAAAGGCTCGTTGCAGCAGTTCTCGGTCGAGGGCGGTAATCCCTGGAGCGGCCCGCTACTGATCGGCCCGCCGGGCGTTACCACGAGCGGCGCGTATATCGTGCCGTCGCCGCAGTTCGGGATCCAGAATCAATACGATATTTTCCTCATCAACCAGACCGGCACCAACGCACCGGGTTGGCCCGTGGTATTTTGGGGTTCTGGGACGAACTCCTGGACAGGGCCCAAGGCGCTCGTGACCGAAGTCTGACCCACGCGCGTCGCGACTTTCAATGACTCTAGAGCATGATCTGGAAAAGTGGACTTCCGGTTTTCCGAATAGCTCCAACTAGAAATCTAGACCCTGATCCGATTCAACTTGATCGGATCAGGGTCTAGTCCGTGGAGCGGCGCCGCGCGCCGACAACCGCGATGATGAGGCCGACCAGCGCGGTGCCGCCGCCGTAATAGATCCATTGGCTCTGGTCGACCACGAAGCTCTCCGCCGGCCACTTGATATAGCCGGCGCCCTGCCCCGCCCAGAGCAGCCCCATCGCCAGAAGTAAAAATCCGATCACAGTCAGCGTCGTCTTCATGATGAGGCCCTTCCCTATGCGGACTTGTCCGATCTCTGTTACCGTATTGTCATCCGTCTGGCGACGGACAACAAAAATTCTACCGGGAGGATTTCACATGCGGCGGCACCGCAGCGAAGCTGCGCGTCTGCCGGGATAGCCGTAAATTGTTGGTCGAACGGGCACGGAGCACTGACGGAGCCGGATCGTGAGATTGCTGAAACTCCTGTTGCGCCGCACGGCGGTCCTGGGTCTCGGCATCCTGACCATCTGGCTGATCGTTTTTGTGTTCAGGTTTACGGATCACCGGCTGCCGACGGTGCTGGCTCTAGCCGTCACTTATGGCCTAGCGGCCTACATCGTCCTGCCGCGCATCGTTCGCACCGGTCTCAAGATTCTCCTGCGCAAGCGCGTACCACGCTTCACGATTACCGGGGACGGACTCCCCGGCGACCCGGTCAATCTTGTGCTGACAGGCACACTGCAACAGCTTCACGCTGCCTTTAAGCTTGCCGGCTGGTCGGAGGCCGATCGGCTTGGACTGGCGAGCTCCTGGCGAATGGTTCGCGCATTCGTCCTCAACACCCCTTATCCGACAGCCCCGTTCAGCACCCTCTATCTGTTTGGCCGCGTTCAGGACATCGGTTTTCAGAAAGCGATCAACAACAGTCCGCGCAAGCGCCACCACATTCGCTTCTGGGCCTTGAGCCTCGCCCATGCTGAGGCTGATCTGGGAGAAGCGAGTTTCTGGCTCAACACCGACCGTCCGCCCGGCGCAGCATGCGTCCACTGGATCGGAGCAGGCACCAAAGACACCGGGATCTCCCTGACGCGACTCACGCTCCAGATCACGCACGCGACAGATTCGGATACCAACGCGGAACGCGATTACATCATTGACGAGCTGAGAAAGAGCGGAGCTCTCGGGGCGATCAATTTGTATAAAGCCGGCCAGCATCTGCCCAGTGAACACGTCAATCACTACGTCACCGACGGCGAAATTACGGCTGCGAGCCTGGTAGTGGAAGTCTGAGTCTGAGGACTTTTTCCACTCCCAAGCCGGACCAATGTCCGCTCAATAACCGCCGCTACGACCTAAATTTCTGGTTTCCGCTTCGACCCTGACAACGGACATGCTGCTGCGTAGACTGATCAGTTAATCATTCGCTGGGGCCGGGGCGCGGCTTCGGATGACGGGCGACTCAGACCCAGATGGTCACGGAGAGTCGTTCCAGAATAATCACGCTTGAACAACCCACGCCGCTGCAACTCGGGGACGACGCGGTCGACAAAGATGTCGAAGGAACGCGGGAAATGCGCCGGCAGGATCATAAATCCATCTGCAGCCTCGGCAACAAACCACTCTTCCAGAACATCCGCAACTTCGGTCGCGGTGCCACATATTGCCCAATGTCCTCGCGCTGCTGCTGCTATATTGTAAAGGTCTCGAAACGTCATGTGTTCACGACGCGCGCGATCTAATAAGGTCTGCGCGAAGCTTTGCCCTAGATTGGTCTCAGGCAGTTCCGGGATCGGAGCATCTAGATCATAGCTCGAAACATCCCGTCCGAGCCGCTTTGTGAGGACGGAGCGTACGGTTGCGTCGCTCGCCTTGAGCCACTGTTGCAGTTGCCCGAGTTCTTCACGCGCTTGATCGGCACTATCTCCGACAACCGGCATGATACCCGGAAGAATAGCCAGATCTTTCCGCTCGCGCCCATATTTCGGCAAGCGGGATTTAAGGCTTTCATATTTGACCTTTGCCGATGCCATGTCGCCATTGATCGGGGTAAAGACCAAATCCGCAACGCGCGCAGAAAGCTCCTGACCGGGCTCCGAGCCTCCCGCTTGGATAATGATCGGATGCCCCTGCGGGCACCGTTCAATATTAAGAGCTCCCTTCACCGAGAAAAAACGACCCTTGTGATTAAGGTCTCGCACCTTGTTCGGGTCGACAAACAGGCCACGCTGCTTGTCCGCCACAAGCGCGCCGTCATCCCAGGTGTCCCATAGCCCGCGCACAACATCGACGAACTCTCCGGCAATTTCATACCGAAGATCATGGTCTTTAAGCCGATCCTCACCAAAGTTTAAGGCTGACGCATCCATCGTACTCGTGACCACATTCCAGGCGGCTCGCCCGTTGCTCATGTGATCAATTGAGGAGAACATTCGCGCCACATTGTACGGCTCGCTGAAACTGGTCGAAACAGTCGCGCCGAGACCGATTTTATCGGTGACACGCGCCAGACCGGCGAGCAGAGTTGTGGGTTCAAGTCGCGTGATAAATGATGGGTGCAAATCGAGCTGCATAGTTACTGCATCGCCGACGAAAAACAGGTCAAACTTGCCCCGTTCGGCCGTCCGTGCGCCAGCCTCGACAAACGACCATTCACTATTGCTGAAATTGGCGTTTGGCATGCGCCAGCCGGCCGAATGATTTCCTGTGCCGAGCCAGAAGACTGCAAGATGCATCTGGCGATGATCAGCCATGGCGTCCTTCCCTCTCATTGATTGCAAGAACCTCACCGCATCCAGCGGAAACTTGCCGAAACCGGCAGAAGGTTCTTGCGCAAACTAACACGTTGGCCATCGTGCAGCGGCCATGCAGGAGCATGGCAGTCATACCCGCCCCGCCGAGAACATCGGTGCCATTTATTCAAGCTCTCAGGATTCTGGAAGCCAAGCAAGACAAGTGAGAAATAGGGCAGATAACCCTGCAAGCAGGGGCACGCACGCTGCCCTTGGTCGCAGCACAACGATATAACCTTAGGCTTTGCAGGCGCGGAGCGGCGTGAAATATTGCGGCGGGAGCTACGTGAGATGACCCTCCGCCGCACATCGGCGCAGTCTTACATTATCGCCGTCGCGCTCGCCTGCGGCGTGGCGGCGGCATCAGCCCAGACCTACCCAACCCGCTCGATCCATCTTCTTCTCGGTCTGCCGCCGGGAGGTGCTGCCGATGTCGCGGCCCGTTTGCTCGCGCACGGCCTCGAAGAGAAGCTCGGTCAGCCCGTCGTGGTCGAGAACAAGCCGGGCTCGGGCGGCAATCTCGTCGGCGAGCTTGTCGCGAAGTCTTCGCCTGACGGCTACACGCTCCTGCTCGGAGCCGACAGCCTGTTCGTGATCAATCCACATCTGTACGCCCGCATGCCGTTTGATCCGCTCAAGGACCTCACCCCGATCGCCTCGCTGGTCAGCAATTATTACGCGTTCATGGTCAGCAGCGCGCTGCCGGTCAAGACTTTGTCCGACTTCGTCGCCCTGGCGAAACGCTCGGACCCGCCGTTGTTCTACGGGTCCTTTGGTAACGGCACGCAGTCGCAGCTTGGTGTGGAGATGCTTGAGCAGATAGCGCATTTCAATCTTACCCACGTGCCTTATCGCGGCGGTGCGGAAGCTGGCATGGCGGTGGTGGGCGGAAGCGCCAGCCTTACCCTCGGCGGAGGCGGCGTTTATCCGATGATGCAGAGCGGCCAGTTGCGTCCGCTCGCTGTCGCAAGCCGCGAGCGGGTCGATGAATTGCCCGGGGTGCCGAGCGTCTCGGAGTTCTATCCGTCGTACGAGCTAGCCTCGTGGCAGGGCCTGTTCGTGCCGGCCGGAACGCCGCAGCCCGTCATCGACCGGCTGCGTGTCGCGACCAACGAGGTGATTGTCGAGAATACGTTCGACGCCAAGCTGCGCGCGACGCTTTCGGGCAAGTCTTATCTATCAACGCCCGAGGAATTCGCTGCCGAGATCAAGAGCGAATACGACAAATACGGCGCGTTAATCAGAACCCTCGGCATCAAGATCGAATAGAAAGCTCTAGCGCTTCGGAAGAGCAAGCGACTCCAAGCCCTAATGCGCGGCGTCCCAATTGTCGGCGGCGTGGGCATCGACTTGCAGCGGCACCGACAATGAGAGCGCCGGCATCGGCGCGTCTACCATCACTTTGGTGACGATCGGCAACGTCTTCTCGACCTCGTCTTCCGGCACTTCGAACACCAGTTCGTCGTGCACTTGCAGCAGCATCTGCGCGCCGAGCTTCTTCTTCGCCAGCGCCGAGTCCATCCGCACCATGGCGCGGCGGATGATGTCGGCGGCGGTGCCCTGCAATCGCGCATTGATCGCGGCGCGCTCGTTGAAAGAACGGATCGAGGCATTTGAAGCCTTGATATCGGGGTAATGGCATTTTCGCCCGAACAGCGTTTCCACGTAGCCGTTATCCTTCGCGAACTTCTTGGTCTCCTCCATGTAGTCGCGAATGCCGGGGAAGCGTTCGAAATATTTTCGGATATAGGCGCCCGCCTCCTCGCGCTCGATGCCAAGCTGATTGGCGAGGCCGAACGCCGAGATGCCGTAGATGATGCCGAAGTTGATCGCCTTGGCGCGGCGGCGGATTTCCGCAGGCATGCCTTTCACCGGCACACCGAACATTTCCGATGCGGTCAGGGCATGAATGTCGAGACCGTCGCGGAACGCCTTGCGCAACTGTTCGATGCCCGCGATCTCGGCGAGAAGTCGCAGCTCGATCTGCGAATAGTCGGCGGACACGAGCTTCATGCCCGGCGACGCGATAAAGGCGCGGCGGATTTTTCGCCCGTCCTCGGTGCGCACCGGAATGTTTTGCAGATTGGGGTCCGACGACGACAGCCGCCCGGTCGTTGTCGCCGCCAACGCGTAGCTGGTGTGGACGCGCTTCGTTGTCGGGTTCACGTATTCCAGCAGCGCGTCGGTATAGGTCGATTTCAGTTTCGAGACCTGGCGCCAGTCGAGAATTTTTCGCGGCAGCTCATGGCCCATCTCGGCGAGCTCTTCGAGCTGGCGCGCGCCGGTCGACCATTGTCCGGTCTTGGTCTTGGTGCCGCCCGGCAATTGCATCTTGCCGAACAGGATGTCGCCGATCTGCTTCGGCGAACCGGCATTGACGGTCTCGCCCGCGAGCTTGTTGATCTCGTCCTCGAGACCGGCCGCTTCTTGCGCGAATTCGCCGGAGAGCCGCGACAGCACGTTGCGGTCGACAGAGATGCCGCGCCGCTCCATGTGCCCGAGTACCGCAAGCAGCGGGCGCTCCAGCGTCTCGTAGACATTGCGAACTTTATCGGCGGCGAGCCGCGGCGAGAGCACCTGCCAAAGCCGGAAGATAATGTCGGCGCGCTCAGCGGAATATTCGGTCGCCCGGTCGATGCCCACCGAGTCGAAGGTGATCTTGGCCTTTCCGGCCTTGATCAGTTCGTTGATGTCGAGGGCGGCGTGATTGAAGGTGCGCTCGGCCAGCGATTCCAGCGCGTGACCGGCGCGGCCGGCATCGGCGACATACGACATCAGGATGATGTCGTCATAGGACACAATCTCGATGCCGCGCTGGGCGAAAACCTGCCAGGTGAATTTGAGATCGTGCCCGATCTTGAGCACGCCCCGATCTTCAAGCAGCGGCTTCAGGACCTCAAGCGCTTTCGCCTCCGGAATCTGGTCGGCAACCACATCGCCGCGGAATAGACCGGCACCCTCGCCGCCCTGGCGATGCGATAGCGGCACGTAACAGGCCTCGTTGGGCGCGACAGCGAGAGCGAAACCGCATAGCTCCGCTTGCATCGGATCGATGCTCACCGATGACGCGAGCAGCGCGACCAGTCCGGTATCGCGCGCACGTTCGACCCAGACCTTAAGCCGGTCGAGGCTGCGCACCGTCTCGTACTGACTGCGATCGAATTTCGCGGAGCGCGCTGCCTCGCGGCGTGCTCCGGCGAGCGCTTGCGGCGTCAGCACCGGGTATTGCGGCGCCTCGGGACGGCCCTCGCGCGTCATGTCGCCGGGCTGCGCCGGCCGGTCGAGCGGAAGCTGCAGCGAAGCAACCGTGCTCTGGCCTTTGCCGTTCGCGGCGCGCGCGCCACCGGCGTGCTGTGCTGCAGGTTCGATCGCGCCGACATCGATCGAGGCAAAGTCGGCGACGCGCCTCGTCAGCGAGCTGAACTCCATCGCCTTCAGAAACGCGATCAGGTGCTTGTAATCCGGCTCGTGCACAGCCAGATCGCCGATCGGCACGTCGAGCTTCACATTGGTGTCGAGGGTGACTAGCTTTTTCGACATCCGCGCCGCCTCGGCATTGTCGATCAGCGACTGGCGGCGCTTGTCCTGCTTGATTTCATTGACGCGCTTGAGCAGCGTTTCAAGGTCGCCATATTCGCCGATGAGCTGCGCCGCGGTCTTCACACCGATACCCGGCACGCCGGGTACGTTGTCGGTGGAATCGCCGATCAGCGCCTGAACTTCAATGACTTTTTCCGGCGGCACGCCGAACTTCTCGATCACTTCGGCGCGGCCGATGGTCTTGTCCTTCATGGTGTCGAACAGGGTGACGCGGTCGCTGACCAGCTGCATCAAATCCTTGTCCGACGAGACGATGGACGTGGTGGCGCCGGCCTCGGAGGCGATCCGCGCGTAAGTCGCAATCAGGTCGTCGGCTTCGAAACCGCCCTGCTCGAGACACGGCAGGTCGAAGGCCTGCACGGCCTCGCGAATGAATTTGAATTGCGGGATCAGGTCGTCCGGCGGATCGGGCCGGTGCGCCTTGTACTCCTTGTACATTTCGGTGCGGAACGTCTTTTCCGACTTGTCGAACACCACCGCGAGATGGGTCGGCTTGTCATCAGCTCTCATGTCGCGCAGCAGCTTCCACAGCATGTTGCAGAAGCCGAATACGGCGTTGAGCTGCAATCCGTCCGATTTGCGGGCGATCGGCGGCAGCGCGTGATAGGCGCGGAAAATGTAGCCGGAGCCATCGACCAGGAAGACGTGGTCGCCTTTTTTCAACCCCACGGCGGCAGACGTGGCTTTCGGGGTCTGTGGAGCTTTTTGTGGGGCTGGCATGATCGCGAATAATATAGGAATGAGGCGCGCAATATCACTGGTCTGAGCACTGACTGTGGACTATTCCTCGCTCCCGATCGACGCCGCCCTGCCGGAACTCACCGCAGCGTTGCGCACCCACAGTACCGCCGTGCTGGTGGCGCCGCCCGGCGCCGGCAAGACCACGCGGGTGCCGCTGGTGCTGGCCGACGAAGCCTGGGCGCGGGGAAAACGCATCCTGGTGCTGGAGCCGCGCCGGCTCGCGGCCCGCGCCGCCGCCGAACGCATGGCGCGCACGCTCGGCGAGCGGGTCGGCGGCAAAGTCGGCTTGCGCGTGCGGTTCGGCTCCAACGTGTCGCGGAACACCGCGATCGAGATTGTCACCGAGGGCATTTTCACCCGGATGATCCTTGACGATCCGGCGCTCGACGGTGTCGCTGCCGTGCTGTTCGACGAATTTCATGAACGCTCGCTCGACGCCGATCTTGGACTGGCACTGGCCCGCGACGCGCAGCAGGGCTTGCGCGAGGATCTTCGGATCCTTGTCATGTCGGCGACCATCGACGGCGCGCGCATCGCGACGCTTCTTGGCAGCGCACCGGTGATCGAAAGCCAGGGCCGCGCTTTCCCGGTCGAGACCCGCTATGCCGGACGCGACGAGCGGCCGATCGAGCCGCAAATGGCCGACACCATCACGCGCGCGATGCGCGCCGAAGCGGGATCGCTGCTTGCGTTCCTGCCCGGTGTCGCTGAAATCCGCCGTACCCGGACCCAGCTCGAAGGCCGCACCGACGCGGCGACCGATGTAGTAACGCTTTACGGCGCGATGGCCGGCGACGAGCAGGATCGCGCCATCGAGCCCGCCCCGCCCGGCCGCCGCAAGATCGTGCTCGCAACAGCGCTCGCCGAGACCTCGATCACGATCGAAGGTGTGCGAATCGTCGTCGATAGCGGGCTTTCGCGTGTGCCGCGCTATGAGCCGGACGTCGGCGTCACACGGCTCGAAACCGTGCGGGTCTCGCGCGCCGCTGCCGATCAGCGCCGCGGCCGCGCCGGCCGCATCGAGCCCGGTATCTGCCACCGGCTGTGGGACGAGCCGCAAACCGCCGCGCTTGAACCTTATGCGCGGCCGGAAATCCTCGCCGCCGATCTCTCGTCGTTCGCGCTCGATCTCGCCGCTTGGGGCGCGGCGCCAGAGAAGCTTGCTTTCCTCGATCCACCGCCGAGCGCGGCGATGACTGAAGCCAAGGCCTTGCTGCGCGAACTGAACGCCATCGACGCCGACGGCCGTATTACCGACGAAGGCACAAGGCTGCGCCGCCTGCCGTTGCCGCCGCGGCTCGCCCGCATGGTCGTCGATGCGGCAGACGAAGGTGAGGCGCAGCTTGCCGCCGAGATCGCCCTGCTGATCGGCGAGCGCGGCCTTGGCGGTGACGATGTGGATTTGCGCGCCCGGCTCGACGCGCTGCACCGCGACCGCACTCCGCGCAGCCGCGACGCACGCGCCATGGCGAAGCGCTGGTCGGACATTGCATGCGACCGCTCCACCCCTAACCCCTCCCCACAAGGGGGAGGGGAACAATTATCCATCGGCTCTCTGCTCGCCCTCGCCTACCCCGAGCGCATCGCCAAAAATCGCGGCGGTTCGACCGGCGCGTTTCTGCTGGTCAATGGCCGCGGCGCCAATGTCGATCTGGCCTCGACGCTCGCGCGTGAACCTTTCCTCGCCGTGGCTGAAATGACCGGCACGGCGGCGCAAAGCCGCATCCTGCTCGCCACACCGATCACGCTCGAAGAGATCGAAGCGCGTTTTGCCAACCAAATCGAAGCCCGCGATGACGTGACGTTCGACGCCGCGAGCGCAAGCCTGCGCGGACGACGCAGCCGCAGGCTGGGCGCCATCGCACTGTCCGAGCAACCTATCCGCGTCACTGCCAGCGAAGAAAGCGCGCAAAAACTCGCCGAAGGCATCGCGAAACTTGGCATCGCGCGGCTGCCCTGGACCAAGGCCCTGAAACAATGGCGCGACCGCGTGATGTTCCTGCGCGCGAGCGAAGGCCAGAGTCTGCCTGAAAATTCATGGCCTGACCTGTCCGACGTGGCGCTGACCGACACGGTGGCGGAATGGCTCGGGCCGGCGCTCGCCGGTAAAACCTCGCTCGGAGAATTTTCCGCCGACGAGTTCGACGGTGCACTGGCCGCGCTGTTGCCATGGCCGCTCAAACGCCGGCTCGATACCGAAGCACCAACCCATTTCGAAGCGCCGACCGGCTCCCAGGTGCCGATCGACTATGAAGCGGACGGCGGACCGAAGATCGCAATCCGCGTGCAGGAATTGTTCGGTCTCGACCGGCATCCGGCGATTGCAGGCGGCAAGGTGCCGCTGCTGATCGAATTATTGTCGCCAGCGCATCGGCCGGTGCAGATGACGCGCGACCTGCCAGGATTCTGGCGCGGCAGCTACGCTGCGGTACGCACGGAAATGCGCGGCCGCTATCCCAGGCACCCATGGCCCGACAATCCGATTGCGGCGGCGCCAACGCGCCGGGCCAAGCCACGGGCCTGACGCAAACCGCCGCACGCATCTGATGCGCCTTGCGGCGCGCTCGCGAAAGCGTGAACATCGCCTCTAATAAAGGGCGGAAAACGCCTTTTGACATTTGGGGGGAAGCATGACGCTCGCGCGCACGCTCGCGGCGGCGGTATTAGCCGCAGGTGTCTTCGCTGCGAGCGCCGCTTCGGCGCAGCAATATCCCAATCACCCCATCACCATGATCGTACCGTTTCCGCCTGGCGGCGCGACTGATGCGATCGCGCGCATCATCCAGGACCCGCTGCAAAAAGCATTGGACCAGCCGATCGTGGTCGAAAATATCGGCGGCGCCGGCGGTATGATCGCCGCCGACAAGGCGGCGCACGCTACGCCCGACGGCTACACCATTCTCATCCATCAGGTGGCGCTCGCCGCGGGCATGACGCTCTACAAAAAAGATCTGAATTTCGACGCAGCGAAAGATTTTGCGACAATCGGGCTTGTCAACAATTCCGCTTCAACCTGGGCCGCCCGCCCCGACTTGCCGGCGAATAATTTCGACGAGTTGCTGCGCTGGATGAGACAGCCGGGCCAAAGCGTGAAGATCGGCCATGCCGGCGTCGGCTCGTACAGTCACCTTGTCGGCGTCATGATCGCACAGGAGCTTGGCGCGAAAGCAACGCAAGTGCCCTATCGCGGCGCCGGGCCCGCCATGATCGACCTCCTGGCGGGACAGGTAGACTTGAGCTCGATCGCCGCCGTGGTCGCCGCTCCTTTGATCAAGGAGGGCAAGCTCAAGGCCTATGCCATCATCGGCGATACGCCATATTCAGGCTTGCCGCAGCTCAAGACCTTTGGCGAACTCGGCTACAAAAAGCTCGACGTCGATTTCTGGCACATGTTGCTGGTGCCGGCCGCTACGCCGCGGCCGATCATCGACCAGATCAACGCCGCGCTGCGCACCGCGCTTGCCGACGAGAGAGTGCTGAAGATTTTTGCCGAAGGCGGCATGCAAGAGTTTCCAGCCGATCAGGAAACACCGGAAGCTGCGGGTGTACTGCTCAAACGCGAGATCGCGTTATGGGGCGACGTGATCCGCGCCAACAATATTACGGGGCAGTAGCGGCGAGTGCGGTAGTCATTCCGCTCGTCCCCGCGAAAGCGGGGACCCAGTCCGTTTGCAGAGAAGAACTGGATTCCCGCTTTCGCGGGAATGAGGGGAGTTGGCCTCACCCCTTACCGTAGAACACCGGAACCGGAACGCCTTCGGTGATCGCGGCGATGCGCTTGTCTTCGTCTTGCTTTTTCTTCTCGCAGAGCTCCAGCACCCGCATAATCTCGGCGCGCGGGATGAAGCAGACGCCGGTATCGTCGGCGACGACGAGATCGCCGGGATTGACCCGCACCTCGCCCATCTGAATTTCGCCGTTGATCTCGACGGTCTCGAGTCGCCATTTGCCGGTGGCCGGCGTGATCTCGCTCGCCCACACTGGATACCCAATGCTGCGCGAATGGCGCACATCACGAACGCCGCCCATGACGATGGCGCCGCGCTCGCCCTGTCGCTGGCCGGTGTAGGAGGAGATGCCGCCCATATTCGACATGCCGGCAACGCCGGAAATCACCAGCACGTCGCCGTCTTCGGCCAGATTATGCGCCTCGAACTCGGCCATGCGGTTGACATGGCCTGCGGCATCGAGCGGATCGGAGCGCTGCCTGATGTTGCGGACGGTGAGCGCCGGACCGACCACCAGCTTTCCCGGCAGCGTCGGTTTGAGCACGCTTGCGCCGATCACACCTTCAGGAATGCCGAGTTCGTCCATCACATCGGAGATCAGGCTGGTACATTCGCCGAGCGCGATGAAACGATCCACCGCGCCCGCCGGCGGCTTCGGCGTCGATTGCGTGCAGATGCGGTCAGCCGCAATCCGGCCGGTGAGTTTCTTCTCGGGCATGGCATTCCTCCGAATTTGCGATCAGGCTGGCATAGTTCCGACCGGCGGGCGAGTGGCGGCGCTATCGCTTTCCGCGCCACGCCGAGGCAAGATACGGGGGTAGAGAAGCTACGGGATCGCTTCGATGTTGCACATCCGCAAATCGCTGGTGCTGAAGGAAACGCTCACTTCGGATATGGGTAAGGACGCGCCACGCCCGATTATCCGCGCCGCGGCGCTGGCGGTGATCGAAAATCCCTACGCTGGCCGCTACGCCGAGGACCTGACAGAATTGTTCGAGACTGGCCGCGCGCTCGGTGAGAAATTCACCGCCGAATTGGTCGGCCTGCTGTCGCAAAGCCCGATAGCCTACGGCAAGGGCGCGATCGTCGGCACCGCCGGCGAGTTCGAACACGGCGGCGCCTGCATTCACCCGATGCTCGGCAAGCCGATGCGCGCCGCAGTTGGCGGTGGCAAGGCTGTCATTCCATCCAACGTCAAAGTGGCGGCGTGCGGCGCGAGCCTCGACGTGCCGCTGAGCCACAAGGACGATTCCTGGTCGTTCGATCATTTCGACACCATGACGGTGTCGATTCCGGACGCGCCGAAGCCGAATGAGATCGTCGTGGTGATCGCGGTCGCCGACGGAGGGCGCCTCCATCCGCGCTGCGGACAGGCGCCGCGATAGGGAGGATTGCATGGCCGACGGCATGATGAAGCTTGGCCTGTTTCTCGAAGGCACCGGCCACCACACCGCGGCCTGGCGCGATCCCGACGTCGATCCGATGGGACGGCAGTCGTTGCCGCACTTCATCGACATTGCGCGGCTCGCCGAGCGCGGCAAGTTCGACATGCTGTTCCTCGCCGATACCAACGCGACGTTCGGCGCCGACGACGTCGAGTCCTGGACACGCACAACATTAGCGTCGCGGCTTGAGCCGATTACCTTGCTCAGCGCGCTTGCCGCCGTCACCGGACATATCGGCCTGGTCTCCACCGCGACCACAACCTATTTCGAGCCGTTCCAGGTGGCGCGTTTCTTTGCCTCGCTCGACAAGATCAGCGGCGGTCGCGCCGGCTGGAACCTCGTGACCTCGCTCGCCATCGCCGAGGCTTACAATTTCGGCAGGGAAAACCATCCGCATCACGCCGACCGCTATGCGCGGGCACGCGAGTTCGCCAAGGTGGTGCTCGGGCTTTGGGACAGCTGGGAAGACGACGCCGTCGTCGCCGACAAGGAACGCGGCATCTATTTCGACCGCGACAAGCTTCATTTCCTCAATCACAAGGGCAAGCACTTCTCGGTGCGCGGCCCGCTGATGGTGCATCGCTCGCCGCAGGGCCATCCAGTGATTGTGCAGGCCGGACAATCCGATGACGGCCGCGACCTCGCTGCCGAAACCGCGGAAGTCACCTTCACCGTGCAGCAGGATCTCGACGAGGGCCGCGCCTTCTACACCGATATCAAGCGCCGCGCCGCGGCTTACGGCCGTCCGCCGCACGCGCTCAAGGTGCTGCCCGGCGTGATGACCGTGATCGGCCACAAGCGTGCCGAGGCAGCCGCTAAATATGAGCGGTTGCAGGACCTGCTGTCACCGGAGCTCGCGCTGAAGGACCTCACGTCCTATTTCGGCTTAGACATGGCCGCTTATCCGCTCGACGGCCCGGTGCCGGACCCGTCGCCCGACATCGAGCAGAAGGGCCGGGTCAAAATGATGGTCGATCTGGCGCGGCGCGAGAACCTCACCATTCGCCAGCTCATCAAACGCGTTTACGGCCAGCGTGGCCACCGCGTTGTGATCGGCACGCCCGCAGAGGTCGCCGATGGCCTGGAGCTTTGGTTCCGCGGCGGCGCGGCCGACGGCTTCAACATCCTGCCGCTGACCTTCCCGCGCGGGCTCGAGGACATCGTCGATCTGCTGATCCCCGAGCTGCAGCGGCGCGGTCTGTTCCGCAAGGAATACGAAGGCAAGACGCTCCGCGAAAACCTCGGCCTGCCCTACCCTGCCAACCGCTGGGCCGAAGCGCGCGAAAAGAAAGACGCGGGATAACAGTCGCCGCCATTGCGAAGCACCGAGGCGTGGAACTACCTTCGCGCCTATTGACAATATATTGTCAATCTGACAATATAGAACCATGAGCAACGCGCCGAACCCGCAGGCCCTGGTGCCGGTTATCATCGCCGATATCTACGAGCTTGCCGGCCGCTTACGCGACTATGGCGAGGCGATCGCGCAGACCGTCGGCCAGACCCAGGCACGCTGGCAGGTGATGAGCGCGGCGTCAGCCGAGCCGCATACCGTACCGCAGATCGCCCGCGTGCTCGGCGTCACCCGGCAAAACGTTCAGCGCATCGCCGACCTCCTGGTCGCCGAAGGCTCCGCAGAGTACCGGGATAATCCGGACCATCGTGCATCCCCGCATCTCGTTCTCACCAAACGCGGCCGCACGGCGTTCGACCAGCTCATGAAAGCGGCGGGCGGCTATCACGCCCGCCTCGCCCGCAAACTCAGCTCATCCGACGTCGTTTCGCTGCAACGCGGCCTGCGCCGACTGCTCGAAGCGATGGAGGATGTCGATCCCCTCAACCCGTAAGACAGGAGTTACTGCGATGAATACCGACACGATCGCCGACTGCATGAAGCAAAGCTTCGCCGATGCGCCGTTCTCAAAAATCATTCCACAGCTCGCCAGCGCCGGCGTGAACTCATACACGGCCGACTTGGTGAAGCTGCGCAACACCTACTACGATGCCGATGGCCAAGGATTTGACGAAGCGCTGCCGCTCAAGGATGGCCCAGCGATTGCCCGATCGTTCGATACCGCAACGGTCAACATGACCGTGAAAGCGATCCAGCGCGGCGAGATCGGCTACGCCGAGTTTCTGCGCCGCATCATGAACGCCGGCTGCTCGCACTACGAAGTCTTCATCGGTGGGCGGAAGGCGATGTATTTCGGTCGCGACGGCGAGTTTTATACGGAGCCGTTCCCGGCGCCGGCGAAATAGCCGGCGGCGGGTAGCTACCTACTCCGCCGCGACCATCGAGACCTTCTCGTTGGTCCCGGATTCCGGCTTCAGCGCCGCGGCTTTTAGCCCTTCCTGCACTTTAGGCACCGTCGTTTTTACGTCGGTGATCGGCAGGCCGTGGGTCGGCGCGACGATTTTGACGCCGAGCCGATCGATCAGGTGATCGAGCCGGTCGCAATAGACGTTCATGTCGGCGAATTTGGTCCAGAACAGTGCCAGATCGGCAAAGGTCGATGACACGTCCGGCAGGTCGAGCGACACCGCTTCCTCGGCAACTAAGCCGCAGTGGCCGTCCTCATGGTAGTGGCTGTAGGCGAAACCATCGCCGGGAAACAGCACGCGCTCTTTGGTGTCGAAGCCCCACCAGGTGGTCCGCAGATCGCGGATCACCGGCTCGACCGCCATGAAGCTGCGCCCGCCGAGATCGATCTCGTCGCCTTCCAGCATCGCACGCATGCGGTGTTCGTATTGCGGAAACGCAAGGTGATAATCGCTGACGTCGCCGACCAGGAGTGACTCAGGGAACGTCTTCAGGATGCGGCCGAGCCCGCCGCAGTGCGGCGTTTCCTGATGGGTCACGAACAGATATTTCAACGGCGCCACGCCTCGCTCGAACAGCATGTCGAGATGTCGTTCGATCACCGGAAAATCCTTAGGATGCCCGGTCTCGACCAGAATCGACGCATCGTTGCCGGACACTAGAAAGGCGGCGTTATAGCCGTGATACCCCCTGCCCTTGTGCCGCTGCACCAGGCAATCGCCGATCCAGAACACGCCCGGCGCAATCTCGCGCGGCATGCGTTGCGCCACCGGCGTTTCGATCATGCTTTTGGCGGTCGGCTTGTCGAGCATGGCTCACCCTACTGCGTATCCATGATACAAGGGAAGCGGCACGCAGCGGATAGTCCTGAAGCTGTCGCACAGCTTCAATGGGATCGTCCGCGAGAACGACCGGGGAGGAACTGATGATCGATTCCAGCCGACGCACCGTTCTGGCGACGGGTGCCGCTGTCGCCGCAGCGACCACCGCGCCGCAGGTGTTTGCTCAAGCACCGCAGGCCGGCGCGCCGCAAGGCGCGCCGGCGGGCGCCAAGACCGGCTTCTACGAGAAAGGCGACGTCCGGATCCGTTACGTCGAGATCGGCACCGGCTTTCCGCTGCTGGCGACACCTGGGGGCGGATTGAACTCGCGCATCTCGAACTGGCCCGGCGCTGTGATCAACATCATGGAGGAGTTCAAGAACGACTTTCGCGTCATCTCCATGGACCAGCGCAACGCCACCGGCGGCGAATCCACCGGGCCGGTCGCGGTCGATAATCCGTGGGACGCATTCGCCGACGACCAGCTCGGTGTGATGGACCACCTCGGCATCCGCCAGTTTTTCTTCTTCGGCAACTGCATCGGCGGTCCGTTCGCGATGAAGCTGATGGAGCGCGCGCCGCAGCGCGTGGTCGCCGCCATTTTGAGCCAGCCGGTCGGGCACCGGCCGGACAAGCCGGATTACATGTACGAATCCGGCAGGGACGTCTGGGCCAAGGAGTTTCTCGAACGCCAGCCTAATGTACCGATGGCGACCATCGAGAAGTATCTGCACAACCTCTACCGCGTGCAGCCTGACTTCGTGTACAGCGTGTCGCGCGATTTCGCGAAGTCATGCGAGACGCCGATGATTGTTCTGCCCGACGACATCGTGGCGCATCCGCTGCAAACCTCCATCGACATCGCCTCGCTGGCGCCGAATGCCGAAATCACCGTTTATCCCTGGAAGGAGCCGCCGGAGCTGAAGGCCCGCACTATCAATCGGGCGCGCACGTTCCTGAAACGTCATCTGCCGGCGTAGTGTCACCAATTCCGCTCATTCCTGCGGAAGCAGGAATCCAGATGCCAATACGGCAGCATCGGCTTAAGTCCGGGTCCCCGCTTTCGCGGGGACGAGCGGAGGGATTTTACCGCTCCTCGTCGCGTGTGACGTAGCGCGACACCGCGACGCTCTTGTCGCAAGCCTTCAGAAATTCATCGAGCATCTTGTAGTGCCGCGCCACCACGTTGCGGCCGCGCAATATGCAGCCGTAGCCCGGCGCAATGCACTCAATGTCGAATTTCTCGAACACCGTATCGATGCTGCGGCGGATCGAATCGGTCGGCGCCCCTTCAAGCCACCAATAACGGGTGTTGAGCATGAACGAGCGGACGTCACGCAGCGAGGTCGGATCGTTGTCGGTCTCATCGACGATCCACGGCCCCCGTTCGGTATCGCGCCAGACATGGGTGAACATGTCGGAGGCAAACAGCGTTTTGGTCGAGCGGTCGTAGAGCCAGCGCGTGGCAATGAGCCGGATCGGCGCCTGCATCACGTCGATGGCCCTGCCGCTTTTGCCGAGTTCGATGGTGTCAGCTCGGGTAACCGCCGTGACGTTCATCGAGTCGAGAATACCGCGGCCGTTTTCCTTGGCGCCGAAATCGAACCACAGCGCCGCGTCCGGGTTGCTGGTGTAGCAGGTCTCGACGTTGAAATGATCGGCGAAGCTCTCGACATTATTGATCGACATGAACTCGTTGAGCCGCAGCGGAAACATCGAAAGCGGCAGCCCCGGCGCGATCAGCGTCTCGATCTGCGCGCGGATCACCGGCTCGTCTTTGCCGAAGCCGGTGTCGATCAGCATCGCGGCATCGGGCTGTGTCAGCAGATAACTGTTCACCACCGAAAAGCCGCGGGCGCTCGCCGGATAGGAACTGACCCGTCCATCGAGCGCGAACGGATTTTGCAGGGCATAAAGCCGGTCGTCGGCGAGCGAGGCAATGCCGCCGGTGAAGCCCTGCGCGCGCCGCGCCGGCGCCGGCGCATGTTGGTCTAATAATGACATCCGGCCGGAAGCTTATCGGCCAAGTCCGCGCAAGGGAACGGCCTTCCCGACATTTCTAGCGATGGCCTTAGCCGGGCGCTTACCATCGTCCGGCAAATCCCGCGTGCCTCGCCGCGGTATTAGCGGCTTATTCGCCTTGCCTTGGTGGAATGCCGCCATGCGCTCGATCATGACTTTCGCCGCGCTTGCGCTTGCCGCAGCAATCTTCGTCCCCCGCTATGCCGACAAGGCACAGCTGGGGCAAAGCGCGCCGATTTTGATGGCAGCGCAGCCTGCGAGCCAAACCGCGCCGGCGAGCCCTGCGGACTCGCGCTCGGTGATCCTGTCCCGTAACGCGCAAGGCCATTTCCAGACCGATGCCCGCGTCGATGGCCGCCGCCTGACTTTCATGGTCGATACCGGCGCTTCGGTGATCGCGCTGACCGCCGAAACCGCGGCAGAGCTCGGCATTCATCCGACGCCGAATGAGTACACCGCCGCAGTGAAGACCGCGAACGGCGTCGTGCGCGCCGCACCCGTCGAACTCAGCATGGTCGAGATCGAGGACATCTCCATGCACAATGTATCCGCTATGGTGCTGCCCGATGGCGCCTTGTCCGACAACCTGCTCGGCATGTCGTTTCTCTCCCGCCTGCACCGCTGGGAATTCGCCGACGGCCGGCTGGTGCTGGAGCAGTAAAGAAACCTCATGGTGAGGAGCGGCGCAAAGCGCCGCGTCTCGAACCATCCTTCGCGCGCCGAGCAGCATCCTTCGAGACGTACCCCTTAAGCGCGTTTACGCGCGTCTTTGACGCGCTAGGGGTGCTCCTCAGGATGAGGGGACAGCAAACGCAACCATTTCAGCGCCCGACCGTTTAAGCTATTGTTGTCGGGACTTTTTTGATTCGGACCAAACCCTCGATGTTTCCCAAGCCAAAGCCGTCGCTGAAGCCGAATACCTATGCCTACGAATCCGAGCCGATGGTGAAGGCCACCGGCTTTCGCGAATATGACGCGCGCTGGCTGTTCGGCAGCGAAATCAACCTGATAGGCGTCGAGGCGCTGGGCCTCGGCCTCGGCACACTGATTGGCGAACTTGGCGTCAAGCCGTTGCTCGTGACCGGCCACGATTTCCGTTCTTATTCGGCCTCGATCAAAATGGCGCTGATCAACGGCCTGATCGCCGGCGGCGTCCAGGTGAAAGACATCGGGCTTGCGGTCACGCCGATGGCCTATTTCGCGCAATTCGATCTCGACGTGCCGTGCGTTGCCATGGTCACCGCCTCTCACAACGACAACGGCTGGACCGGGGTGAAGATGGGTGTCAACCGCCCCCTCACCTTCGGCCCCGACGAGATGACACGATTGAAAGAGATCGTGCTCGGCGGCGCCTACAAGCCGAAGGCCGGCGGCGGTTACGAATTCATCGAGAACTTTCCGGCACGGTATATCGCCGATCTAACGAAGCGGCCGAAGTTGAAGCGGCATCTGAAAGTGGTCTGCGCCTGCGGCAACGGCACTGCCGGTGCGTTTTCGCCGCAAGTGCTCGAGGCAATCGGTTGCGAAGTCGTACCGCTCGACTGCGAGCTCGACCACACCTTCCCGAACTACAATCCGAATACCGAAGACATGAAGATGCTGCACGCCATGCGCGATGCCGTGCTGGCGAATAAAGCCGATGTCGGTCTCGGCTTCGACGGCGACGGCGACCGCTGCGGCGTGGTCGACAATGAAGGCGAGGAGATTTTCGCCGACAAGGTCGGCGTCATGCTGGCGCGCGACATTTCGTCGAACCACAAAGGCGCAATCTTCGTCGCCGATGTGAAATCGACCGGCCTGTTCATGACCGACCCGGTGCTGATCAAGAACGGCGCCAAGACCGATTACTGGAAGACCGGACATTCCTACATGAAGCGCCGCGTCAACGAGATCGGCGCCATCGCCGGCTTCGAGAAGTCCGGCCACTTCTTCTTCAACAAGCCGTTCGGCCGCGGCTACGACGACGGTCTGATCTTCGCCATGGCGGTTTGCGACATGCTCGACCGCAATCCCGGAAAGACCATGGCGGATTTGAAGAACGCGCTGCCAAAAACCTGGTCGTCGCCGACGATGTCGCCCCATTGCCCGGACGAAACCAAATACGCCGTGGTCGACGAGGTGGTGAAGCACTTCGAGTCCGAGCAGAAAAACGGCGGCAA
>Ga0302325_10003656_pt1 | contig 36065 bp, 31 predicted proteins | sample Palsa_T0_2_FD_201948 | JGI IMG/M metagenome (GOLD analysis project Ga0302325, IMG submission 201948) | Peat permafrost microbial communities from Stordalen Mire near Abisko, Sweden - Palsa_T0_2 | ecosystem: Environmental > Terrestrial > Soil > Palsa > Peat permafrost | place: Sweden: Abisko...
AAGCCGAAGCCCTTCTCGTCGGAGAACCACTTGACTGTTCCGGTTGCCATTGGCAGTTTCCCTCCGGGGAATGTGAAGTGCTGCTACCCGGACGGGCCTGCTTGCCACCCGAGGCCTGCACCTACTTGTCGCCGCTTCGCGGCCTGTCGGCCGGGAACCTAGCACGGCGCGGAAGTTTTCAATAGACCTCCTTAATGCTTCACAGCCTGGCCGCAAGTCATCATCTGTGGCGCCATGGAGGACCCGATGCCACTGCGCGGCGCCACCGCCGTCCCGCTGCGAGAAATCGAGCTGCGAGCGTCGCGTTCGTCGGGCCCCGGCGGCCAGCATGCGAACGTCACCGCCTCGCGGATCGAGGCCAGCTTCGACGTCGCCGCCTCGACCGCGCTCAGCGACGACCAGAAGCGACTGATCATCGACCGGCTCGGACCGGTCGTGACCGCCGTCGCCCAGGATGAGCGCAGCCAGGTCCGCAACCGGGAACTGGCGCTCGAGCGCCTGCGCGGCCGCCTGCGAGCCGCCCTGTACGTCGCGCCACCGCGACGCCCGACGCGGCCGACGGCGGGCTCCGAGCGCCGGCGACAGCAGGTAAAGCGCCAGCGCTCGGACGTCAAGCGCGGACGGCGGCCGCCCTCGGGCGATCCCGACGTCTGACCCGGCGACTGCGCGCCTGCTAAATGGTCGCTGCGGATGCGCTGGTACGTGGACGGGATGAACGTGATCGGCACCCGGCCGGACGGCTGGTGGCGTGATCGCGATGCCGCGATGCTCCACCTCGTCCGGCTGCTCGAGAACTGGGCCGCAGCCGAGGGCGAAGACGTCGTCGTCGTGTTCGAGCGTCCGGCTCGGCCGCCGCTGCGCTCGACCGTGATCGAGATCGCCAGCGCTCCCAAGCCGAAGGCCGACGCGGCCGACGACGAGATCATCCGGCGGCTTGCGACCGAGCCCCAGCCGGGACTCGTGCGCGTCGTGACGTCGGATCGGTGGCTGTCTGACCGCGCGCTCGCCGCCGGCGCGGCGGTCCACGGCGCCGACATGTTCCGCTCGCTGCTCGACCAATTCTGACCCGGTGTTGAACGTTTCAAGAGCGTTCCCCTGCCCGCGCGCGCGTAATTACGCGCCCGGGCTTGCCACAATCAGTGGTATGTCCGACCAGCAGACACAGGAGGCGCCGCCGCCGCAGCGGGGCCGGGCGCGGCCTCCGGCGCCCGGCACGCGCGGCTGGAAGGTCACGCCCGCGCCCGACGGCCGCGGCGCCCAGCGGCCGCCGGAGCCGCCGCCCAACCGAACCCGGATGCGCTGGTGGATCCTCGGCATCGTCGTCGCGCTGCTGGTGGTCAACCTGGTGCTCGCCCGCTCGTCGCTGTCGCCCAGCTCGCCGGTCCGCGTCCCGTACAGCCCGAACTTCATCGCCCAGGTCAAGGCCGGCAACGTGCACGACATCGACTCCAAGAGCGACTCGATCACCGGCCACTTCAACAAGCCGGTGAAGTACCCGGCCGATTCGACCGTGGCCGCGACGACGAAGTTCGAGACCCAGGTCCCGTCGTTCGCGAACAATCAGCAGCTGTCGGCGCTGCTGGACGAGCACGGCGTGATCCAGGACGCATCGAACCCCGACAGCGGGCCGTCGACGCTCGTCTCGATCCTGGTCGGGTTCGGCCCGACGCTGCTGTTCCTCCTGCTGATCTTCTTCGCGTTCCGGGCCATGAGCCGCAACGCCGGGGGAGCCGGCGGGCTGATGTCGTTCGGGCGCTCGCGTGCCCGCCGGGTCGAGGCCTCCGACCAGCACGTCACGTTCGAGGACGTCGCCGGGATCGACGAGGCCAAGGACGAGCTGACCGAGATCGTCGACTTCCTCAAGAGCCCGGACAAGTACCTGGCGCTCGGCGCCCGGATCCCGCGCGGCGTGCTGCTGTCAGGCCCGCCCGGCACCGGCAAGACGCTGCTCGCGCGCGCGGTCGCCGGCGAGGCGGGCGTCCCGTTCTTCCAGATGTCGGCTTCGGAGTTCGTCGAGATGATCGTCGGCGTCGGCGCTTCGCGCGTGCGGGATCTGTTCGCCCAAGCCAAGGCGGCGGCCCCCGCGATCATCTTCATCGACGAGCTCGACGCGATCGGCCGGTCGCGATCGGGCGGCGGCCCGAACCTGTCGGGCGGTCATGACGAGCGCGAACAGACGCTCAACCAGATCCTGACCGAGATGGACGGCTTCTCCCCCCGGGAGTCGGTGATCGTGCTCGGCGCGACCAACCGGCCCGAGGTGCTCGACCACGCGCTCCTACGCCCCGGGCGCTTTGACCGCCGAGTCGTGGTGTCCCCGCCCGACCGCGCCGGGCGCGAGGCGATTCTGCGCGTCCACACCCGCTCGGTGCCGCTTGAGCCCGACGTCGATCTGGGCTCGATCGCGGCGTCGACCCCGGGCATGGTCGGCGCCGATCTGGCCAACCTCGCCAACGAGGCCGCGCTGCTGGCGGCGCGGCGCCAACACGCGAGGGTCGCCAACGAGGACATCACCGACGCGCTGGAGCGGATCGTGCTGGGCGCCGAGCGCAAGGTGATGATCTCCGACGAGGACCGCCGCCGCACCGCCTACCACGAGGCCGGCCACGCGCTGATGGGGATGCTCACCCCCGGCGCGGACCCGGTCCGTAAGGTCTCGATCATCCCCCGGGGGATGGCGCTCGGGGTGACCTTCTCGGCGCCTGACGCCGACCGCTTCAACTTCGACGAGCGTCACCTGACCGCGCAGATCAAGGTCGCGCTCGGCGGACGCTCGGCCGAGGAGCTCGTGTTCGGCGACATCACCACGGGCGCGGAATCGGACATCCAGCAGCTGACGCGGATCGCGCGCGCGATGGTCGGGCGCTGGGGCATGAGCCCGGCGATCGGTCCGATCGCGGTGCTGCCCGCCGATGGCCAGAGCCCGCTGCTGCCCGGGGTGTCGGAGACCTCCCAGCACACCCAGGAGCTGATCGACGACGAGGTCCGCCGGATCGTCGACACCGCGCACCGTGAGACGAGCGAGACGTTGACGGGCCACCGTGCCAACCTTGACTCGCTCGTCGGCGAGCTGCTGACCCACGAGACGCTCGATCAGATCGCCGCCTACCGGGCCGCGGGGCTGCCGACGACCCTCGCCGTGGAGCCCGTGCCGACGCCGGCGCTGCTGACCGCGTCCGACGACCCGGCCGCGGGCAACGGGCAGCCGCCGATGGCGTAGGTCAGTCGTTCAGGCGCGTCATCCGGGCGAGCGCCTCGTGGCACTCGACCACGCGCCGCTTGACCGGGTCCTTGTCGGGCCGATCGTGCACGAGATCCCAGGTCCGGTCGGCAACCTCACGCGCGTTCTCAGGCGTGGCGGTCTCCCACAGCCGGTTGACGAGCGTCAGCTCGAACTCGCAGATCTGCTCGGCCGGCGTGCCGGGCGACATCTTGGGCAGCGGCTCGCCGGTGGTCTCACGCCACATTCCCGTCGCCACCAGCAGTCGATTGCGCAGCTCGATCTGGTCCATTGGCGGCATGGTAGATCGCAGGTGGTTCTAAAGGGACCCCGAGACGCGGCCGATCAGACCTTCGGAAGCTCCTGCCTGGCCGACAGCAGCGGCGCGAACAGGTCGCCGCCGACCGCGACCCGTCGCAGCACCTCGCCCGGCTCGAAGCTCAGCAGCTCCGGGTCGCCCACGTCACGGCAGCGCCGGACCTCGTCCCAGCCGACGGGGGTCGAGACCGCCGGGGTCGGCCGTGCGCGCAGCGAGTAGACGTTGACGGTCGTCTTGTGGCGGTCGTTCTGGCTCCAGTCGACGAGCACACGGCCCGGCCGTAGCCGCTTGGTCATCCGGCTCACGACCAGCTCCGGCAGCCGCTGCTCCAACAGCTCGGCCACCGTCTTGGCAAACGGCTTGGTCTGCTCGTACGTGGTCTCGGTGTTGAGTGGCACGTACACCTGCATGCCCTTGGACCCCGAGGTCTTGACGACGCTCTCAAGCGCCAGGGCGGAGAACAGGCCGCGCAGCACGAGCGCCACCTCAGCGCACTCCACCAGCCCCGCCGGCGCGCCCGGGTCCAGATCGAACACCAGCATCGTCGGGCGCAGCGGGTCGGCCTGCAGCGACAGCGATGTGTGCAGCTCGATGTCGGCCAGATTCGCCAGCCAGACGAGCGTCGCGCGGTCCTGTGCGAGCGTGTAGTTGACGTCCTGAACCTTGACCGTCGCCACCCATTCGGGGCGGTGCGACGGCGACTGCTTCTCATAGAAGTACGGCGAGTCGACGCCGTTGGGGTAGCGCTTGAGCGTCAGCGGCCGATCCCTGAGATGCGCGACGACGGCCGGCGCGATCCGCGTGTAATACGTGATCAGGTCGCCCTTCGTGAAGCCGGTCTCCGGGTAGAGCACCTTGTCCCAGTTGGTCAGCTTCAGCGCGCGGCCATCGACGGTGACCGCGAGCGCCCCGTCCGGGCGCCGGGCGACCTCGTCGAACACGTCCTCGGGCCGCGCGCCGGTGGCCGCCGCGTGCGCTTCGGGCGACGCGTCCGCCTCGGGCGACGCGCCCGCCTCGGGCGACGCGTCCGCCACGGGCGACGCGTCCGCCACGGGCGACATGCCTGCCTCGGGCGACGCGTCCGTCTCGGGCGGCGCCGGCTCGCGGACCACGGCCGCGCCGCCGCCGACGGTCTCCCGCACCACGTCGGCGGCCGGCTTGTCGTCGCGCAGCCCCTTGAACGACGGCGCGCGCATCACGCCCTCGCCGGTCCATTCGCGGAACTCGACCTCCGCCACCAGCTCCGGCGTCACGTACTTGGCGTTCCGCGGGAGCTTGGGTGGGTCGTCGAACGGGTTCCGGTCGGAGTGCAGCGGTTTCAGCAGCCGCGTCAGCTCGGTCAGCGTCCGCTCGGTGAACCCCGTCCCGACCCGGCCCGCGTACCGCAGCGGGCGGTTGGGGGGTGGGTGGGTGGGGTCCGATTCGTGGTAGCCCATCAGCAGCGCCCCGATCCGCTCGGTGCGCCGGCCCTCGCCCGGCAGCCAGCCGCAGATCACGAGTTCCTGCCGGCGCACGTGCTTGATCTTGATCCACGCGCCGTTGCGCCGTCCGGGCTCATAGCGGGAATCCAGCCGCTTGGCGACGACGCCCTCCAGGCCCTGCTGTCCGGTGGCCTGCAGCAGCCGCGCCCCGGCGCCACGCTGTACCGCGGGCACCCGCCACGCCGGCCCGCCGAGGCCGAGCCCCTCCAGCCGCTCGCGCCGCTGCTGGTAGGGCAGCGCCATCAGCGTCTCGCCATCGAGGTGGAGCAGGTCGAAGATCGCGTACACGACCGGCGTCGACTTCGACAGCCGCCTGACGGCGTTCGGCGAGGTCACGTGCATACGGCTCTGCAATCGCTCGAAGCTCGGCTTGCCGGCGTCGTCGAACGCGACGATCTCGCCGTCGAGCACGGCCTCGCGCATCCCGAGGTCTGAGAGGATCCCGCGGATCTCCGGATAGGCATCGGTGATCTCGTTGAGGTTGCGGCTCTCGATCCGCAGACGACCCGGCTTGCAGTAGGCGATCGCGCGCACCCCGTCCCACTTGACCTCGAAGCTGTAGCGCGACTCGTCGGTCGGCAACCGGCCCGCGTCGGCCAGCATCGGCACGATCCGCTCGGGCATCGGCTCGCGCTCGTGGCCGTCGCCGACGAGCGCGGGCGGATCCATCCGGTGGATCATCCAGTCGTTCTCGTTGCCCTGACCCTGCGCATTGCGCCCGATCGGGAACAGCCCGTAGCGACCGCTCAGCCGCTCGCCGTGGAACGTGACCTCGACCTTCTTGGCGTCGAACTTGTGCGTCTCGTAGGTGCCCGTGTCCCAGATCTCCATCGTCCCGGCGCCGTACTCGCCCTTCGGGATCTCCCCGTGGAAGTCCAGGTATTGCAGCGGGTGGTCCTCGGTCCGAACCGCGAGCCGGTTCTCCTGCGGCGTCGGTGGGATCCCGTTCGGGATCGCCCAGGACGCGAGCACCCCGTCGTGCTCGAGTCGCAGATCCCAGTGCAGCCGCGTGGCGTGGTGCTCCTGGACGACGAACCTGGGCGCGCTCGCGGCGTCACCCGGCTCGGCCGCGCCGCCAGGCTCGGGCGTCTGGGCGAAGTCACGCTTGTCGCGGTAGCGCTTGAGCTTGTCGGCGGCCATCTCCCGGCAGGCTAAAGCGCCCGCGCGCGGCCCGAGCGCCCGCGCAGCTCTCGAACGATCTCGTCACGCACGCCCTCGGGGTCGTCGTGCAGCTGATCGCTCGTGTAGCGCAGCACCAGCCATCCCGCGTCGCGCAGCCTCTTGTCGTTGCGGTGGTCGCGGCGGACCTGCGCCGGTGAGTGGTGGTTGCCGATCCCATCGAGCTCGATGATCAGCATCGAGTCGTCGTAGACCGCGTCGCATGGGATCCCGAGCACGCGGACGCTGATCCGGTCGGGCTTGGGAACGTTGAGACGCTCGCAGAGCCAGATGAAGTCGTCCTCGAGCGGGCTCTGCGTCTGCGCGAACAGCGGCTCGTGGTTGTCGATCGACCACGTCAGCAGGGCGCTCCCGGGACGGCCCTGTGCGCAGATCGCGCGGATCGCCGACACGTGCAGGCTGTACGCGTAGTCGAGGTTGGCCAGCGCCCTGCGTACGAGCTTGACCTCGCCGGCCGCGGCGAGATCGAGCATCGTCTGCGCGACCGGCGTGACCGGCATGTCCTTGTGCGCCGAGCGGTGCAGACCCGCGCGCCGGCCGTGGACGGCGATCCCGGGCAGCGAGCGCTTGCGGCGCGGCGTCGACACGTGGATCGGGCGGACCGGGAAGTCGATCAGGCCACGCCACCACGCCGCGGTCCCGTGCGAGAGCATCGCGCCGGGCCCGGCGTACAGGATCGCCTCCCAGAGGTCGGACTCGACCGTGCGGGCGGGGCTGCCCACGGCGTAGACGCCGGGGAGCCGTGGGTGCAGGTATCCGGCCCGGGCCCAGCGGTCGACCGTGGCCTCGCCGACGCCGAGGCTGCGCAGCTGAGCGGTGGTGATCCGTCCCTGGCGCGGGGCGACGAGCCGCGCCACCCGAAGCTTGGCGTTTTTCTTCCGCACCCCGGAAGCTGAGCGCCAAGCTTCTCCCATCGACCCAGCGTGACGGCCGTGTCTCAACGCGAGTGAAGGGTTTTGTGCCAGTTTTGTGCCAATGCGCGTCGTCACCTGGAACGTCAACTCGCTGAAGGTCCGGATGCCGAGGGTGCTGGAGCTGCTGGCCCAGCATCAGCCCGACGTCGTCTGCCTGCAGGAGACCAAGTGCAACCCCGACGCGTTCCCCGCGCTCGAGCTACAAGCGGCCGGCTATGAGGCCGTGGACGCGTCCGGCGGGCGCTGGGCGGGCGTCGCGATCCTCGCCAAGCACGGCTCCGCGCTCACCGACCCGCACGCCGGCCTCGCGGACGATCCCGTACCTGAGGAGGCCCGCTGGATTGAGGCGACCGCGGACGGCGTGCGCTTCGTCAGCGTCTATGTCCCCAACGGCCGCACCCTCGACAGCCCTGAGTATCCGCGCAAGCTGGCGTTCCTGGACGCGATGGCGCGACGGATCGCAGAGCTGCAAACGGAAGGGCCTCTGATCGTCTGCGGAGACATGAACATCGCTCCGGCCGACGCCGACGTCTATGACCCAACCGCGTTCGAGGGCGGCACCCACGTGAGCGGCCCCGAGCGCGAACACCTCGCCGCGATCCTCGAGGCCGGGATGGTCGACGCCTACCGGGCGCTGCACCCCGACGAGGTCCAGTACACGTGGTGGGACTACCGCGCCGGCCACTTCCACAAGGGCCTCGGCCTGCGAATCGACCTGGCACTCGTGAGCCGACCGCTCGCCGAGCGCCTGACCGCCTGCGGGATCTACCGCGACTACCGCAAGGGCCACAAGCCCTCGGATCACGCGCCGCTCGCAGTCGACCTCTGAGGCCGGCCGGACGTCAGCGACCGGAGAGCGGCGGCGCCCGCGTCAGCGAACCGCGACGCCCATGATCGTCGGGCGCACCGTCGGCGCCGCGCTCGGCTGCTCACCGCGCTCCAGCCACGCGACCGTCAGCGACGAGTCGCGCAGCAGCTCCTCGGTCCTGCGGTTGGGCCGGCAGCCGTCGGCGATGAGCCGGTGAGGGCGCTGCAGCAGATCCTGAACCCACCCGAGCACGCTGCCGTCGGCCGCCCGCACGTGCTCCAGGAACAGCAGCCGGCCGCCGGGCTTCAGCACCCGCGCGATCTCCTCAAGCGCCGATGGCACGTCGGCGATCGAGCACAGCACGTAGGTCGTCACGATCGAGTCATAGCTCGCGTCGTCAAACGGCAGCGACGGGAAGCCCGCATCGGCGAGGCTGACGATCCCGCTGCCCGGCCACTCCGCCACCGAGGCCAGCTCTGAGCGGACGTGATCGAGCATGTACGGGCTCGGGTCGGCCAGCACCAGCTCGGTGACCGCCTTGGGATACCAACGCAGGTTGGCGCCGCTGCCGGCCCCGATCTCGAGCGTGACGCCCTCCGACTGGGCCAGCAGGCGCTCGCGCGTGCGCGCCTGACCCGCCCGATCAGAGCGACGGACGAGCGACGGGTAGTAGGTGGCGAACAGCCGCTCGCTCAGATCCGCCGGCATCGCCTGGCAAACTAGCTTCTTCGGCAACGTTTACGCGTAGACGCGAGGATCTCCCGCTATGGCACGTGTTCTGGTGGTCGACGACGAACCGGCGGTCCGCCGCGCGCTCGAGCGCGCGCTGAACCTGGAGCATCACGATGTCGCGCTGGCCGAGGACGGCGAGCAGGCGCTCGACGCGCTCGCCTCCCACCCCGCCGACGCCGTGATCCTCGACGTGATGATGCCCAGGCTCGACGGCCTCGAGGTCTGCCGCCGGCTGCGCAAGTCCGGCGACCGCACCCCGGTCCTGATGCTGACTGCCCGGGACGCGATCGACGACCGCGTCGAGGGCCTGGACGTCGGCGCCGACGACTACCTGGTCAAGCCGTTCGCGTTGCGCGAGTTGCAGGCCCGGCTGCGGGCGCTGTTGCGCCGCTCCGGCGACGGCGCGGCCGAGGGCGAGACGCTGAGCTACGGCGACCTGGTGCTCGATCCGGTCGCCCACGAGGTCCACCGCGGCGACCGCCTGGTCGAGCTGTCGCGGACCGAGTTCCTGCTGCTGGAGCTGTTCCTGCGCCACCCCCGTCAGGTGCTCACCCGCACCACGATCTTCGAGAACGTCTGGGGCTATGACTTCGGGCCCACGTCCAACGCGCTCGGCGTGTACATGGGCTACCTGCGCCGCAAGACCGAGTCCGGGGGCGAGCCCCGCCTGCTGCACACGGTTCGCGGCGTGGGCTACGTGCTGCGAGACTGAGCATCGCGATGCCGCTGCGCAGGCGCCTGTCGATTATCGCCGCCGCGTCCGTCGGCATCGCGATCCTGGCCGCGTCGGTCATCTGCTACCTGGTCGTCCGCAATCAGCTGCGCGGGCAGGTCGACGACTCGCTGCGCGCGCAGCAGGCGCAGGTCGAGAAGTTCGGGACGGTGCAAAGGGCGATCCCGGGGATTCCGGCCAGTGCGGGCGGCCCGGCGCCGTACGTGCAGATCACATCGCCGACCGGCCAGGTCGACGATTATCAGGGCCACCTCAAGATCCCGGTGACGAAGACGACCGAAGCGATCGCGGGGGGTCATCACAGACCGACGCTGACCGACGTGAGCATCGGCCACACGCACCTGCGGGTGCTGACGTTCGGCGGGATCCTGCGGACCACCGGCCAGCCGGTGGCGCTGCAGCTCGCCCGGCCGCTCAACAGTGTCGACAACATCCTCTCCAACCTGCGCCTGATCCTGCTGCTCGTCCTCGCGGGCGGTGTGATCGTCGCCGGCACGCTCGGCCGGATCGCCAGCCGCCGCGTGCTCAGACCGCTCAAGGAGGTCGAGCGCACGGCGCAGCACATCGCCGAGACCGACGACCTGTCGGACCGGATTCACGTCCGCGCCGACGACGAGGTGGGCCGGCTGGCGAGCCGCTTCAACCAGATGCTCGACCGCCTGCAGGGCTCACGCAACGCGCTGGACGAGTCGGTTCGCGCCCAGCGCCAGCTCGTCGCCGATGCCTCGCACGAGCTGCGCACGCCGGTCACGAGCCTGCGCACGAACATCGAGATCCTGCTGCAGACCGACGACCTGGACCCGACGGAGCGCCGGGCGATTCTGACCGACGTGGTCGAACAGTCCGAGGAGCTGGCGTCGCTGGTCAACGACCTGATCGAGCTCGCGCGCGGCGACGAGCCGGGCGTCGAGACCGACGATGTCCGCCTGGACTGGGTGGCGGAGGAGTCGCTGGCCCGGGCGCGGCGCAACGCGCCGGGGCTGCGCTTCGTGGCGACGATCGAGCCGGCACTGCTCGACGGCATCCCCGAGCGACTCGGCCGCGCGATCAACAACCTGCTCGACAACGCGTCGAGGCACTCGCCGCCCGGCGGCACGATCGAGGTGTACGTCGGCCCCGCCGGGATCCGCGTCCGCGATCATGGCGACGGGGTCGACGAGGCCGACCTGCCCTACCTGTTCGACCGCTTCTACCGGGGCACGAACTCACGCGGCCGCCAGGGCTCGGGCCTCGGCCTCGCGATCGTGCGCCAGGTCACCGAGCAGCACGACGGAACCGCGTCGGTGACCAACGCCCCCGGCGGCGGCGCGGTGTTCACGCTGATGCTCCCGGCGACCTCCCCGGGCGAGCACGACGAGGCCGGCGAGGACTTGCCGACGCCGGAGCTCCGGACCGACCCGCTGAAGATCAGCTGACCGGCGGCGCCTGCGCCCGCGCGGACTTCGCCACCCGCGCGCGCCGCGCAAACGCAAACTGCCGCCGCAGCGCGAAGAAGCAGATCACGTAGACCGGCACGACCGCCAGCAGCAGCAGGCCTCGCTGCGACGGGTCACCGAACAGGGCCACGACCCCGAGCTCGGCCGCGATCGCCGGCACCGCCGCCAGCAGCGCCGTGTGCGCCCGGTAGCCGGTGAAGTGCTCGCGGCCGACGACCTCCATCGTCCCCAACGCGCAGATCGCGAGCCCCGCGATCAGCGCCGGCGGGTGGCTCGACACGTACCCGTACACGGCCGCGACCAGCCCCGCCAGGATCGCGAACTCCGAGACCGGCACGCTCCCGAACAGCCCCGCGGGCCGCTCGCCGTCGGCGCCGAGCATCCGCCCGGAGCGCCGCCTGGCGCTCTCGGCCGCGGCCTGTTGCTCGGCGACGACCTGCCGTCGGCTCGACGCGACGGCGCGGGGCGCGCCCGTCGACGACGACCTCCGCTTGCGAGCCCGCTTGGATCTGCTCGATGGCACGGGTGCGGAGCATAAGGCTCCTCAATCCCAGCGGTGGCGGCCGCCCCGTAGCGCCCGCAGCTCCGAGACCCCGTAGGGCTCGTCGGCCGTGACCGAGGCGACGTTGGGCACCCGCGTCGTGCCGGGCGCGGGCAGCGCCCCCGCAAGCGGCGTCACCGGCAGATCTCGCTCGACCGTCCCCCCCTCCCCGTCGGCCGCGACCGACAGGACGCGCGCGCCCGCCCGCGATGAGACGCAGCGTTCCAGCTCGGTCCCCGCCAGCACCAGTGCGGCGCCGTCATCGGCGGCGAACCCGGCCGGCAGCCGTCCGGTCGCGATCGCCGTGCGGAACACGGGCAGCCGTTCCGGCTCGCCGTCCATGTGGACCGACAGGCTGCCGCCGACCAGGCCGAGCCCGTTCACGGCGGCAGCGAAGCCGCCGCTCATCGTGATCCCGCCCTCGAACCAGCACATCGCTCCCGCGCTCAGCCCGGCCAGCACGATCCCGCGCTCCCAGGCGGCGCGCATGATCTCGTCGACCGAGTGCTCACGCCAGACCGCCAGCATGTTGCGCATCGAGCCGCCGCCGATGTAGATCACGTCCTGGGCGAGCAAGTGCTCACGGGGATCGATGCGGTCGCGACCGAGATGGAACAGTGACAGGATCGACAGCTCGCACGGCCACGAGCTGAAGCGCTCGTGAAAGCGCGTCGCCTGCTCACGCGGGTCGCCCGAGGCGGTCGGCAGAAAGCAGATCCGCGGCACCGGCTTGCCCGTCAACTCCAGCGCGAAGCGGTCCAACGCGAGCGTGTGCTCCATCGTGAACCCGCCGCCCCCCATCGCGAGGATCCGGCGCCGGTCATCACCCATCGACGTCACTCAGGCGGCGAGCGTAAACGGCACCGGCTCCCCCAGGTAGCGGACCATCAGATCCTGCTCGGCGACGTCACCGCCGTCATCGACGCAGGCGAAGCGGGCCTGCGAGACCGGCCGCGAGGAGACGACCTCCGCCAGCTCGGTGCCGACGAAGTGCAGCGCCGCCCCGTCGCTGACCCCATAGCCGGCCGGCATCCCGTCCGCGATCGCGTCCAGGAAGGCCGTCCGCCGGCCCGGCTCCTCGTTGTAGTGCACGGCGTTGGAGTACGGCAGGAAGCCGAGACCGCGCAGCCGACGCTGAGGACCCTCGTGAAATCCGGAGAGCACCTCGTCGAACCAGCACAGCGATCCGGCCGAGCCGCCGCACAGCAGCACGCCCGCCTGCCACGCGTCATAGAGCGCCTCGTCGATCCCGTGCGCCTGCCAGGTGCCCAGCAGCGACACGAGCGAGCCCCCGCCGACGTAGATCACGTCCTGGGACAGCAGATGCGCGCGGGGATCGCCGACCCCCGTCTCACGCCGGAACAGCGAGATGTGCGAGGGCTCGCAAACCGACGAGGAGAACGCGCGGTAGAACCGCACGACGTAGTGGTCGGCGTCGCCCGATGCGGTCGGCAGAAAGCAGACCCTCGGACGCTCGACGCCGGTCAGCGACAGCACGTGGTCGTCGAGCAGCGTGTTGCCCCACTCCATCGAGAAACCGCCGCCGCCGAACGCGACGATCTGAGGGTCGCGCGCACCCGGTTGCAGCCCACTCGTGAGTGCGCCTCCGCTCATCGCTAGAAAGCTACGTTCGTCACGAGCCCTCGCCATTGGCCCCGTGGCCAAAGATCGGGGGCGGGATATCGCCCAACGCGCGGGCGCGCTACAGGCCCGCGTCGGACGCCTGGATCGTCGGGGGCGGGGCCGAGCCGTCCATCTCCCGGAACAGCCCGGTGACGACGAACACGACCTGCTCGGCGATGTCGACGGTGTTGTCGCCGACCCGCTCCAGGCACCTCGCCACCAGGATCATGAACATCCCCCACTCACGCATGTCGACGTCATCGCCGATTTCGACGGCGCGCTTGAAGATCTCGCGGTTGAGGCGGTTGATTCCAGCGTCCTGGGAAACGAGGTCCTGGGCCATCCGGACGTTGCGTGAGGCGAGCGCCTGCTTTGCCTGCAGCACCTGCGAGCGAGCCTGCAGGCCCATCTTCTCGATCGCGTCGAGGATGTCCTTGTCCTTGGGCGACTCGTAGCCCGACAGCGGCACGAGCTTGGCGATGTTGACGCATTGATCGCCCATCCGCTCGATGCAGCGGATCACGTGCAGCAGCGCCGCCACGATCCGCAGATCTGACGCGACCGGCGCCTGACGCGCGAGCAACGACAGGATCCCCTGGTGAACCTCGAGATAGCGGCCGTCGATCCGGTCGTCGTCGGCGACGACCATCGAGGCGAGCTCGATGTCCTGATAGGCGATCGACTCCTGCGCACGGTCCAGCTGGGAGATGACGAGATCCATACCGCCGAGCACCTGCCGTTCGAGCTCGGCGAGGTCCTCCCGGAATTGGTGTCTGGTCTCACGCATCGGATCAGCCGAACTTGCCCGTCACGTAGCGCTCGGTGCGTTCGTCGGAGGGGTTAGTGAAGATGTGCTTCGTATCCGCGTGCTCGACCACCTCGCCGTCGAGCATGAACACGACCGAGTCGGCGACGCGGCCGGCCTGCTGCATGTTGTGGGTGACGATCACGATTGTGTACCGGGTCTTGAGCTCGTCGATCAGCTCCTCCACCTTGAGCGTCGCGATCGGATCCAGGGCCGAGCACGGCTCGTCCATCAGGATCACCTCGGGTTCGACCGCGATCGTGCGGGCGATGCACAGCCGCTGCTGTTGACCGCCGGAGAGGCCGACGCCCGGGGCGCTGAGCCGGTCGGAGACCTCCGTCCAGAGGCCCACCTGGCGCAGCGCGCGATGGGCGCGCTCACGAGTCTTCTCGCCGCGGATGCCGGCCAGCTTCAGCCCCGAGGCGACGTTGTCGAAGATCGACATCGTCGGGAACGGGTTCGCCTTCTGGAACACCATCCCGATCTGGCGACGGACCTGGGTAACGTCGACCCGCGGCCCGTACAGATCCTCGTCGTCGAGCAGGATCTCACCGTCGGCGCGAGCCTTCGGGATCTCCTCGTGCATCCGGTTGATGCAGCGCACCAACGTGGACTTGCCACAGCCGGACGGGCCGATGATCGCCGTCACCTGGTTGGGCTCGAACTCCAGGCTGACGCCCTTGATCGCGTGCCGCTCGCCGTAGTAGGCGTTCAGGTTCTTGATCGAGATCCTGTGACCCTGTGCCGGCTCGAGCCTCTCGCGCTCGTCGCCGGGCTCCGCGGTGGGCTCGGCCGGTGGTTGCGAGGCGGTTGACATGTCTTGTGCCGGCTCGGTCTGAGCCTGTGCGGTCTCGGTCTTGGGAAGATCCATGTCCTGTTCCATGATGGCAGTCTCAGCTCTTTGTGGAGGGCGCCGGGTGCACGTTAGCCGCGGATCTTGCGGCGGCTGCGTTCGTTGAAGGTCCGCGCCACGAGGCTGACGATCAGCACGAACGCGATCAGCACGAGCGCCGCCGCCCACGCCTTGGCGTGGTCGGACGGAGTCGGCGACTCCGACAGCGTGAAGATCGTCGTCGGGATGTTCGCCAGCGCCTGGCTTGGGTTGGTGGTGATGCTGAGGTTGGAGAACACCGAGGTCGTGAACAGCAGCGGCGCCGTCTCACCCGCCACGCGCGCGACGCCGAGCACCGCTCCGGTGATCAATCCGCCCGTGGCCGTCGGCAGCACCACGCGCAGCACGATCCGCCAGCGGCGCAGGCCGAGCGCCAGCCCCGCCTCCTTCAGCGATAGCGGCACGAGCGCCAGCACCTCCTGCGCCGAGCGCGCGACGATCGGCAACTCCACGATCGCCAGCGCGATCGCCCCCGCCCAGCCGGTCTGCGTGTGGTCGAGCACCAGCAGCCCGTAGATGAAGATGCCGATGACGATCGTCGGCACCCCGTTGAGGATGTCCAGCGCGAACCGGATCGCCGACGAGACCCGCGGCGACGCGAACTCGCTCGTGTAGATCGCAACCAGGATCGCGATCGGGATCGAGATCAGCGACGCCAGACCGATCAGGATCGCCGATCCGACGATCGAGTTGGCGATGCCGCCCCCGCTCGGATTCAGGAAGCTCGTCGACGGCAGCTTCGTGAGGAAGTCCCAGCTGATCGCGGGCGCCGCCTTGATCACGACGTCGACGATCACCAGCAGGAGCGCGGCGATCGCGAGCACCGCCGCGAACGTCGACAGCCCCATCATGAACCGGTTGACCAGCTTCCGGCGGCGGTTGCCGGCGCCGCCGCTCAGCCGCGACTGACGCGGCGCCCCGGGAGTCTGCGCAGCGACCGACATCAGCGCGTCCCGGTGCGGCGGATGATCTGCCGCGCGCCGAGGTTGACGATCACCGAGATCACGAGCAGGATCGCGGCCAGGTAGATCAGCGAGGACTGCCCGAGACCTGGGTTCGCGCTCTGGTAGGAGTTGGCGATCCAGGATGCCATCGTTCCGGCCGGTTGAAACAGCGACGCCTTGATCTGCGTGACGTTGCCGATCACCTGCGTGACCGCGATCGCCTCGCCCAGCGCGCGACCGAGGCCGAGGATCACGGCGCCGACGATCCCCGGGCGGGAGATCGGCAGCACCGTCATTCGCACCATCTCCCAGCGCGTCGCGCCGAGCGCGTAGGCGCCCTCCTTCAGCGCGGGATCGGCCGTCTGGAACACCTCGCGGGTGATCGCGGTGATGATCGGCAGCGCCATGAACGTCAGGATCAGCGCGGCCGGCAGCATCCCCAGCGGGGAGTAGCTGCCGCTGAACAGCGGGATCCAGCTCAGGAAGCTGTGCAGGAACGGCTCCAGGTGGTTCTCCATGAACGGGCCGAGGATGATGATCCCCCAGAGCCCGAGGATCACGCTCGGGATCGCCGCCATCAGCTCCACCAGAATCGCGATCGGACGCCGTATGAACTGGGGGGCCAGCTCGGTCAGGAAGATCGCGATCAGGATCGCCAGCGGCGTCGCCAGGATCAGCGCGAGCAGCGAGCTGACGAACGTGCCGTAGATCAGCGCCGCGGCGCCGTAGTGGTTGTGGACCGGATCCCAGGTCTTGTTCGTCAGGAAACCGAGACCGAAATGCGAGATCGCGGGGCTCGCCTTATCGAAGACCGTCTCGGCGATCCAGATGATCAGCGCGACCGCGATCAACGCGGCCAGGCCACAGAGGATGTGGAAGGCCGGCTCGCCGATGCGATCGGACAGCTTGACCTGGGCGTCAGCCAGGCGCCGACGCGGTGGTGTGGCGGATGCGGTGCTCATGGGTTCAGGTCAGGCCACCGGCAGGCCGCTCCGATCCAGAGCGACCCGCCGGCTGCCACGTGCTTTCAGTGATCCAGTGCTCCGTTACTGAATCAGTTGGATCGTCTTCTTGTCGGCTGCCACCACCGGGGCGGGCAGCGGGGCGAAGTCCAGCTTCTGGACGCCGACCTGGCCTGTCGTGATCGCCCAGCCGATGAACTTCTTCATCCCTGTCGCGACCGCCGCGCTTGAGCCGGTCTTGGGGATGATCACGTAGGTGAACGTGGAGATCGGGTAGGCGCCCGCGGCCGAGGCCGGCGGATCGACCAGCGAGATGCCCGACGTGCCGCCGGACGGGATCGTCTTGACGGCGTTGGCCGCCGCGAGGATGCTCGTCGGGCTCGGGACCGGGTACTTACCGGCCGCGTTCTGCACGAGCGCGTTGTCGAACTTGTTCTGCAGCACGTAGGCGATCGCGATGTACGCGATGCCACCGTTCGTGCTCGACAGCGCGCCGCCGACGCCTGAGTTGCCCTTGGCGCCGAGGCCGCCCGGCCAGTTGACTGTGGTCGCCGCGCCGATTGAGGACTTGAACGCCGGGTCGACATGCGACAGGTAATTGCTGAACGCGTACGTGTCGCCCGAGCCGTCGGTGCGGTGGATCGGGACGATCTTCGTGTCGGGCAGGCTCACACCCGGGTTCAGCGCCTTGATCTGGGGCGCGTTCCAAGTCGTGATCTTGCCCGTGAAGATGCCGGCGAGCACCGTGCCGGTGAGCTTGAGGTTGTTCGGCACGCCCTTGACGTTGTAGGCGACGTCGGTCGCGGCCAGCGCCCACGGGATCTCGATGCAGCCCTTGCAGGCGGTCGCCTCCGCGGGAGTGAGGGGCGCGTCGGAGGCGCCGAAGTTCACCGAGCGGCCGGTGATCTGCGTGATCCCGCCGCCGGAGCCGATCGGGCCATAGGTGACCGCGACCATGTATGCGGTGTCGTAGGCCGACGCCCACTCCTGCAGCAGCGGCGCGACGAGCGTCGAGCCCGCGCCGATCAGGGTGGTTGCGCCGCCGACCGACGAGCCACCGCTGCTACTGCTGCTGCTGGCGGCTCCCTTTGCGGTGATCGTCTTGGTCGAACTCGATGAACCGCACGCCGCGAGCCCGAGGGCCGCGAGCACCGCGATCAGTCCTGCAATCAGTCGTCGTGTGCGCACTGTGTTGTCTTCTCCTTGCTTGTCAGTTGGGGACGGAGTGTCGGCGCCGGATCAGACACTCGTGTGATCGATCTGTGACCGGTTTGTTGTCGTTTGACGAGGCTCCGCCGAGAGCCGATAACCGAACCCGAAGTGCGTGTGGATGAAGCGCCACCCAGGGAGTGCCGCGTCGAGCTTGACCCTCAGCTTTCGGACGTAGACGTCGACGGAGCGGTCACGCGGCCTCATCTCCCGTCCCCAGACCAGCGTGAACAGGTCCTCGCGCGCGACGATGTGGTCCGCCCGGCGGGCCAGCTCGGTGAGCAGCCGCAGCTCCCGGATCGACAGCATCAGGGCGCGCCCGTCCGCGCGCGCCAGGTGCTCGTCGGGCATGATCTGCAGCGGCCCGACCGTGAGCAGCTCGGAGCCGGCTTCCGTGGCGTGTGACACGACGAGGATGGTCCTCGCCGTCCGAGGCGATCGGGTTATCGACCGGTGACGAACTTGTGAACGATCTGTTACGAGGTCCACAGATGCGGCAAAACCTGCTCATCGCCCAGCCACGGTCCGGACGCCGCATGCCGCGGCCGGGATCGGACGCGTGGTCAGTGCGTCAGCGCCGGGTCAGCGCGTGAGCGCCGGGTCCAGCTCGTCCAGCGGCTCTGACGCCGGCATCGTCAGCGGCTCGCCCGTGCCGACGAGGTGGTCGTCCTCGCACTCGGGCGAGAACCGGTAACCGACCCCGAAATGGGTGTGGATGTAGTTCCAGGCCGGCGAGCCGGAACGCAGCTTTTGGCGCAGCTTGCGCACGAACACGTCGACCGAGCGATCACCGTGGGCCATCGCATACCCCCACACGCGCTCGTAGATCTCCTCGCGACGCAGGACCCGGTCAGAGCCCGACAACAGCTGCAGGATCTCGAACTCACGCGCGGTCAGCTCGAGCGAGACGTCGTTGACGTAGGCCTGGTAGAGGTCCGGTCGGATCGTGAGCTCGCCGAAGCTCTGAGCCGACTCGATCGTCGGCATCTCGGCCCGGCGATGACGGCGCACCGCCGCCTCGATCACGCAGATCAGCTCCTCGGGATGACACGGCTTGGTGATCCACGCGTCGGCGCCGAGCCGCAGGCCGCGGACGCGCTGGGCGACTGAGGACGGCCCGGTGCACACGATCACGGCGAGGCCGGGAAGCCGCGTGCACACCTGCTCCAGGTAGCCCCAGCCGGTGGGGCCGAGGATCGCCAGGTCGATCACGAGCGCGTTGAGGCGCATCGCCACGAGCCCATCGGCGCTCATCGGCGCGGCCAGCGGGCGGTATTCGCATCCGAGCGCGTCCAGGCGCTTGGAGAGGACCTGCATGAAGCCCGGGTCTCGATCCACCACGGCCAGGCGCAGGCGATTCGGGGCACGCTGAGTGGAGCCGGATACCGCGGCCAGCGATTCGGTTCGCTCGATGCTCGACATGAGCGGCACTCTATTGCACCCCTGGAGCCCGTCAGACGCGGCGCGCGGCCCGGTCACAACATGTTCACATGCAAACAGCGCACGTTCGCACGCGGCCCGGTCGGCCGTTCGTTTCGTCCCTCCCTGAGGAAAGCCATCGCTCGCGTTAAAGCTCACCTAAGGATCACGCCGATATCCTCGGCGTGGTCGACCGTCGAGCGACGGTCACCGCATCCACGACACAAGGGCTCAGATGGCGTCTCGGAAGGCAGACAAGGAAGCCGCACGGCAACGGCGGCTCGAGCAGGAGGCCGCGGCCAAGGCCGCAGCGCAGCGCAGGCAACGGCTGACGATCGCCGGCAGCCTGCTGCTCGTCGTGATCGCGGTGGCGGTCGTGCTGGTGATCGTGCTGGGAGGGAGCTCGAGCGGTCCCGGCAACAGCAAGCTCGCGACGAAGCCGGCCAGCGCCAAGGCCAAATCCGTCGCCAACCAGGTCGACGCGCTGCTGAAGGGCATCCCCCAGCACGGCAACACGCTCGGGAACCCGAAAGCCCCGATCACGTTCACCGAGTACGGCGACCTCGAATGCCCGATCTGCCACGAGTTCGCGCTCGGCACCGAGCCCCAGCTGATCTCCAACGAGGTTCGCAGCGGCAAGGTGAAGCTCGTCTACAAGTCGTTCGAGACAGCGTCGTCGGACCCCGGCGTCCCGAAGACCGCCTTCGCCGATCAACAGACCGCTGCCTATGCCGCGGGCGCCCAGGGCAAGGCTTGGAACTACATCCTGCTCTTCTACCACGACCAGGGCACCGAGGACACGCCGTACGTGACGAACGCGTATCTGACGGGCCTTGCCAAGCAGATTCCGGGCCTCAACCTCGCGAAGTGGAACACGGATCGCAACAACCCGGCATACCCCACGCTGATCGCGCAGGAGAACAAGACAGCGGCGGCCCTCGATTTCCAGGGCCAGGCGGGCACCCCGGCGCTGATCGCGACGGGACCGAAGAGCCAGACGCGGCCGATCTCGGGCGACTATCCGTACAGCTACGTCCAGTCGATGATTAAATCGGTGTCGTGAGCGTCAACCTCCGCCGGGCGATGGTCGTGATCGCCATCCTCGGGCTGGCGCTGGCCTCCTACCTGGTCTACGTCCACTACTCCGGCACCCCGCCCGCGTGCACCGCCGGTAACGCCTGCCTCAAGGTGCAGACGTCGGTCTACTCCAAGCTCGCCGGGGTCCCGGTCGCGCTGATCGGCCTGATCGGCTACGTCGGGATCTTCCTCAGCCTGCTCGTGCCAGACCGTGACGAGGTCCGCCTGGCGACGCTCGTGATGACCGTGATCGGCGTCGGCTTCAGTGGCTACCTCACCTACCGGGAGCTGTTCACGCTGAAGACGATCTGCGAGGAGTGCGCCACCAGCGCGGTGCTGATGGCGCTGCTGTTCCTCGCCGCCGGCACCCGATACGTGCTCGGCGACCCGGTCGTTCCCGCCCCGCCGCCGGCATCGGTGACGCCGCCGGGCGGCAAGGGCAAGGGCAAGCGCTCCGCGGCGGAGAAGATCGCCTCCTAGGTCGTCGCCGGCGCCGAGCCGTCCGGCGCACCTACCATGATCCGCCGCGATGCGTGAGGCGACCTCCACCGACGCGTGAGCTGGCGCTCGACGAGGGCCTCCGGGCAGGCCAACCGGCAGGTCGCCGTCGCCGATCTGGGCTCCAACTCCTGGCGGCTGGTGATCTTCAGCTACGGCGACGGCCCATGGTGGAAGCTCACCGACGAGCTGTACGAGACGGTCCGGATCGGGGCGGGCCTCGCGGCCAGCGGGCGTCTGTCGGACGAGGCGATGGCCCGTGGGCTGGAGACGCTGTCGGTGTTCGGCCGCTTCGCCCGCGCCAATGCGATCCCGGCAGCGGACGTGCACGTGGTCGCCACCTCGGCGATCCGTGACGCGACCAACGGCCGGGACTTCCTGGAGCGCGCCGAGGCGGCGTCCGGCTTGAAGATCGAGATCCTCGGCGCCGACCAGGAGGCGTTCTATGGCTACGTCGCGGCGGTCAACACCTCGACGCTCACCGACGGCGCGGTGCTCGACATCGGCGGCGGCAGCCTGCAGCTGACCCGGGTCGAGGGTCGTCAGAACACCGAGATGGCGTCGTTCCCGCTCGGCGCGGTGCGCACCACCGAGCAGTTCCTGTCAGACCCCGGTCCGGCCAAGCGCAAGGCGCTGCAGCGCCTGCGCGACCACGTCGACGAGCAGCTGTCGGCCGCGCCGTGGGTCACGCACCTGCAACCGCGCCCGCCCCGCCTGGTCGGGATCGGCGGCGCGGTCCGCAACCTCGCGGCCGCCGCGCAGGAGGCGCAGGGCTCAATCGACCTCGGTGTCCAGGGATTCGTGATCACGCATGCGATCCTGCGCGAGCTCATCTCGCAGCTGGCGGCGCTGCCGGCGTCCGAGCGCGGCACCGTTCCCGGGATCAAGCCCGGCCGGGGCGACATCATCCTGGCGGCGGCGGTCGTCCTCGAGCGGGTCGTCGACGTCTGCGGCTTCGCCGGGATCGAGGCGACCGAGGCCGGCCTGCGCGAGGGCGTGTTCCTGGGGCGGGTGCTGCTGTCGTCAGCCTCGCCGCTGATCGCCGACGTCCGCGGCGCCGCCGTCCGCAACCTCTCGATCCAGTACGAGTCAGACCTGCGCCACGTCGAGCACGTGGCGCGGCTGTCGCTGCAGATGTTCGACTCGATGGTCCAGGCCGGGCTGTTCACGCCCCTCGACGACGAGCGCGAGCTGCTCTGGGCCGCCGCGATGCTGCACGACGTGGGGATGACGATCTCCTACGACGACCATCACAAGCACTCGCGCTACCTGATCGAGTCGGCCGAGCTGCCGGGCTTCGATCCGCGTGAGCGCGCGCTGATCGGCCAGATCACCCGCTATCACCGCAAGGGCGTGCCGAAGCTCGGCGCGATCGAACCGGTCACCGAAGTGCAGGACGCCAAGCTGCTGGACCGCTGCTCGGTGCTCCTGCGCCTCGCCGAGCATCTCGAGCGCGGCCGGGACCAGTCGGTCTCCGAAGCCCGTCTGCACACCAACGGCGACGGCGTCGACCTGCATCTCGAGGCCGGCGGCGACCTGACGCTGCCGCGCTGGTCGGTCGAGCGCTACGGCGACGACGACGCGTTCGAGCGCGTGTTCGGCCGGCGGCTGCTGGTCGGCTGAGCCGGCCTCGGCCCGGCCGCCGAGGCGAGCCCCGCGGCCCCGCGGCCCGCGGCCCCGCGGCCCGCGGCCCCGCGGCCCGCGGCCCGCCGCCCCGCCGGCGCCATGGCTCAGCGCCGGGTCGTGAGCGCAGGGTGTCCAGACAGCCGGGGGTGTGTCGAGAAAGGCACCGTATGCGACCCACACCCGGCGCACCCCCCACGCTCTCCGCGGTTCAGCATTGTGTATGCCTCGGCCAGGCTCCACCGCAGCGGCCCGGTCGTTGCGACGTCGCCCGTGATCTCGGGGCGGGCGCCTGGCACTTCGCCGCCGGACACGTGCCCAAGTTGGAGCTGCTCAGCAGGACCCGCAGCACCTGCGGACCTCCAACAGCACGATCATGAGCCATCGGCGTCCACACGCCGGTGGCCCACCGGCGTGCACACGATCATGAGCCATCGGCGATCCGCGTCGACGTTGAGTGCGACGCCCTGTGCGACGGGGTTTGCCCGGGATACGATGATCCGATGCTCTGGCTCCTACGACACGCCGAGGCCGCGGACGGCATCCCGGACGACGAGCGCCCGCTGACCGAGCGCGGGATCCGGCAGGCTCAGGACGCGGGCTCCGCGCTTGAGGCCCTGGGCGTGGGAATCGACGCGTGCCTGGCGAGCCCCAAGCTCCGCGCCCGCCAGACCGCCGAGCTGGCGTGCGCGCCGCTCGGGGTCGAGGTGACGATCGACAAGCGCCTGTCGGGGGAGCCGTTCGATGCGTATGACCTGGTGGCCGGGCTCGGGGACGTGCTGCTGGTCGGCCACGACCCATCGTTCACGCTGACCTTGCACCAGCTGACCGGCGCCCAGGCCCGGATGAAGAAGGGCGGGCTGGCGGCGATCGCCAAGGGCGAGCTGGTGACGCTCCTTCGGCCGGTCGAGCTGGCCGCGATCGCAGGGCAGCGAGCCGCGGCGCGATGATCGCCGCGTCGGTGGCCCGCGTAAGCTCGCCCACTCAGACGACAAGGGGAGTTCACGCCAGATGACCGACGTAGCCGAGCAGGGCACCCACACGGACGAGACGCCGCAGTCGGGGGCCCGTGAGCTGTCGGGCCCGGACCTGTTCATCAACCGCGAGCTGTCGTGGCTGGATTTCAACGACCGGGTGCTGCAGCTGGCCGAGGACGAGCATCTGCCGCTGATCGAGCGGCTGAAGTTCCTCGCGATCTTCGTCACCAACCTCGACGAGTTCTTCCAGATCCGAGTCGCCGGCGTCCACGACCAGATCGACGCCCGCGTCGATTCGCGCGGGCCGGACGGCCTGACCCCGGCCGAGGTGCTGCGCCACATTCACGAGACCGTCCGCGCGCAGGATGCCCGTCATGCGCGAGCGTTCGGCCATGTGGTGTCGCCAAATCTGGCCGAGCAGGGCGTGCGGATCGTCAGCTGCGACGAGTCCGGCGCCTCCCCGGAGATGATCGAGCGGCACTTCCGTGAGCAGATCTTCCCGGTGCTGACGCCCCTGGCGGTGGGCGCCGGCCGGCCGTTCCCGTACATCTCCGACCTGTCGCTGTCGCTGATCGTCCGCCTGCACGACCCGGACTCCGGCGCCCACGACTTCGCCCGCGTGAAGGTGCCCAAGGAGGTGCTGCCGCGGTTCGTCGAGATCGAGCCCGACACGTTCATCCCGCTCGAGGACATCATCGCGCGCCACCTTGACGCGTTGTTCCCGGGGATGGAGATCATCAGCCACGACCTGTTCCGGGTCACGCGCGACGCGGACTTCGAGGTCTCCGACGAGGCCAACGACCTGCTGCGCGCGGTCGAGGACGAGCTGCGGCGCCGGCGCTTCGGCGAGGTCGTCCGGCTCGAGGTGTCGGCTTCGATGGACCCGGAGCTGCGCACGCGACTGCTGGACTGGCTCGATGTCGACGAGATCCAGGTCTACGACGTCGAGGGGCTGCTGGACCTCGGCGATCTGTTTCAGATCGCCGGCTCCGGGCGGCCTGATCTGAGCTGGCCGAAGTGGAATCCGGTGACTGCGCCGGGGCTGGTCAAGACGGGCGACGCCGATGCCAAGCCCGACATGTTCGCGATGATGCGCGCGGGCGACGTGCTCGTCCACTTCCCGTACCAGTCGTTCACGAGCAGCGTGGAGCGTTTCGTGGCCCAGGCGGTGGACGACCCGAACGTGCTGGCGATCAAGATGACCGTGTACCGGACGTCGGACGACTCGGCGCTCGTGCCGTCGCTGATCGCCGCCGCCGAGAAGGGCAAGCAGGCGGTCTGCATGGTCGAGCTCAAGGCGCGGTTCGATGAGCGGCGCAACATCCACTGGTCCAGGGCACTGGAGGAGGCGGGCGCGCACGTCGTGCACGGGATCCCGGGGCTCAAGACGCACGCCAAGGCAATCCTGATCGTCCGCCGCGAGCGCGGCACCGTCCGCCATTACACGATGATCGGGACCGGCAACTTCCACGCTCGTAACGCCCGCCTGTACGAGGACTTCGGGCTGTTCACGACCGACCCGGAGATCGGCGAGGAGGTGGCGAGCCTGTTCAACACGCTGACCGGCTACGGCCACCCCGAACCTCAGCAGAAGACGCTCGTGGCGCCGATCTGGCTGCGCAAGCCGCTGATCGCCCAGATCGAGCAGACCGCGCAGGCCTACGCCGACGGCGACCACAGCGCGCGGATCGTCATGAAGATGAACTCGCTGGTCGACCAGAAGGTGATCCGCGCCCTGTACGCGGCAGCGCAGACCGGCCTGCCGATCGTGCTCAACATTCGCGGCATCTGCTGCCTGGTCCCCGGCGTGCCCGGGGTGTCGGACTCGATCTCGGTCGTCTCGGTTGTCGGGCGCTTCCTCGAGCACTCGCGGATCTACTCCTTCCACCGCGGCGACGAGCACGTCTACTACATCGGCTCGGCCGATCTGATGCCCCGCAACCTCGACACCCGGGTCGAGCTGCTGACCCCGGTCGACGCGCCCGAGCTCAAGTCAGAGCTCCAGGACACCCTCGACCGCTGCCTGGCCGACGACACGTACTCGTGGACGCTGGACGACAAGCGCGCCTGGACCCGGAAGACCGGCCGCACCCGCTCCGTTCATCAGGAGCTGATGGACCGCACGCTCGAGCGGGCCGCCGCGGTCGCCAACGCCTGACGCGCGCCCCGCGGCGACCCCAGCCGACGCCCCGCAGCGTGGCGCGGCCCCGGTATCTCCCACCAGTTCGATCGAATTACTCCACTGATAGAGTCGCGCGCTGCTCCAGCCGCAAGCCGATGGGACCGGAGGAGACCATCATGCCCGTGCTCATCTCACCTCGCCCGCGACCGTTCGCCGGGCTCGTCGCGGTACTCGGCGCCGTCGCCGCCGCGGTCGCGATCGCCGCTTGCGGCGGCAGCTCCGGAGGGTCCGCCGCCCACGCGTCGGGCAAGGTCAACGGCAAGACCGTGACCGACCTGTACGGGTCGCTGCCCACCCCGGGCACCCCGACCGGGGCCGGCACGATCACGATGGGACAGCTGACCGGCGACACCCCGACCTACCTGTTCCCGATCGTCCCGGGCGCGGACGCGACCGACGGCACCGCGTTCATGATCGACCAACTGTATGTCCCGCTGTACAACGAGCAGGTCGGGGGTGTGCTGAAGGTCAACTACCAGACCAGCGGCGCGCTGCCGCCCACGTTCTCAGACGGCGGCCAGCGGGTGACGATCCGCCTGCGCCCCGGCCTGCGCTGGTCAAACGGCAAGCCGGTCACGTCCGCCGACGTGCTGTTCGATCTGGCGCTGCTGCGGTCGGCCGTGCGGGAGGGCTCCAGCAACTGGGAGCTCTACTCCCCCGGCCTGATGCCCGACAACGTCAAGACCGCGACGGCGCCGAACCCCAGCACGGTCGTGCTGACGTTCACGCGCAAGTACAACCCGTCCTACCTGCTCGGCGACGAGCTGGCCGGGACGCTGATCCCGCTGCCGTCAAGCGAGTGGGACATCGACGCCGCCAACGGGCCGCACCTCAACTGGCGCTCGCCGGCGGTCGCCAAGAAGATCTACGACTACCTGTCACACCAGGGCAAGACGCTCTCGACGTTTGCCTCCAATCCGTTGTGGAAGACCGTCGATGGACCGTTCGAGCTGCACAGCTTCAGCACCACCAACAGCTCGTTTACGCTGGCCGCCAACCCGCGGTACACGCTGACCGGCAAGGTTCGCTACTCGACCTTGGGCGTGCAAACCTACACGTCGACGTTCGCCCAGCTCAACGCGCTGCAAGCCGGCGACCTCGATGTCGCCGCGATCGACTTTTCCCAGCTCGGCCAGGTCGGCTCGCTGCGTGCCGACGGCTACTCGGTGTACGGCTATCCGAACATCGGCTCGTTCGGCGCGATCCTCAACTTCAAGGACACGGCCGGCGACTTCGACAAGATCATCGCGCAGCTATACGTACGCCAGGCGCTGGATCATCTGATCAACCAGCCGGCGTACATCTCGGGGATCTTCAAGGGCGCGGCGGCGCCGGCCTACAGTCCGCTGCCGACCGTCCCGAAGACGCCATATACGCCGACCGCGGCGGGCACGGCCACGTACCCGTACAGCATCTCGACGGCCGCCAAGCTGCTGCGCAGCCATGGCTGGAAGGTCGTGCCGGGCGGCCAGACGACGTGCGCCAGGGCCGGCGCCGGCCCGGGCGAATGCGGCGCGGGAATCCCGTCCGGCACCCCGCTGAAGGTCAGCTGGTGGGCCACCCCGGCAGCCTCCTCGCCGTCGGTCTCGCTCGAGTCCCAGGCGTTCGCCTCTGCCGCCAAGCAGGTCGGCGTCAACATCCAGCTCGGCACCAAGACGTTCAACTACCAGATCTCGAATTTCGACGACGCCGACCCGGCCGACTCCACCTACAGAAACGACTGGGCGGTCGCCAACTGGGGGGAGTACGGGACCTCCCCGTACCCCACCGGCGATGTGATCTTCAACACCGGCGGCGCCCAGAACCTTGGCGGCTACAGCAATCCGACGACCGACAAGCTGATCGCGGCAGCGATCTACGGAAACGCGCCGGACGCGGCGACCAAGGTCAACGCCTATCTGGCCAAGGATCTGCCGATCCTCTTCCTGCCGTGCGCCGATGTGATCGACGCGGTCTCCAACAACGTCGGCGGGACGTCCGACTCGTTCCTGGCGATGACCCAGGACGTGTTCTACCCGCAGTACTGGTACGTCAAGAAGCACACCTGAGCCGGAACCTCGAGGGTGCGTCGCGGCCCGCGACGCACCCTTGACCGGTCGGAATCGCCTGGTCCCCGGCGTGCCCGGGGTGTCAGACTCGATGCGCGGGGCTCGCGCAGCCGCTAGCTGCAGGGCGCCGTGGCCGGACGCTTACCGAGCTGGACCTTGACCTGGCTCGTCTTGCCGTCCTGCTTGACCGTCAGCGTCACCGTCTGGCCGGGGTCGTCGCCGAAGACGGTCGTGATGAACCCGTCGGTCGAGGTGATCTTCGTGCCGTTCACCGCGGTGATCAGCTCGCCCGGCTTCAGCCCCGCCTTGGCGGCCGGCGATCCAGGCGCGATCACGGGGCACCCCTGCTCGGCGGTGGTCGCGATCTCCGCGCCGCCCTCGCTGGCCGGCGCCAGGGACACGCCGACGTAGGAGTGCTCGACCTTCTGCCCCGAGATGATCGTCTGCGCGACCTTCACGTCTTCGTTGCCCGGGGTGGCGAAGCCGACGCCGGAGCTCGAGCCCTCGCCCTCAGCGGTCGTGTTGTTGGTCTCGATCTGATCGTTGAGTCCGAGCACCTGGCCGGCGGCGTTGAGCAGCGGGCCGCCCGAGTTGCCCGGGTTGATCGGGGCGTCGGTCTGGATCGCGCCCGGAATCGTGTACTGGTTGGGCGCCTGAATCGAGCGGCCGGTCTGGGAGACGATCCCGGAGGTGACCGTCTCGGGCAGGCTGAACGGGCTGCCGATCGCGACCACGTCGTCGCCGACCTGTGCCGAGCTTGAGTCGGCGAAGGCCAGCGGATGCAACTCCGACGCGGGCACGTCGACCTTGATCACGCCGACGTCGGTCGACGGGTCGGTGCCGACCAGCTTCGCCGATGCGACCAGGCCGTCCTCGAACGTAACCCTGATCGAGGAGGCCTTGGCGACGACGTGCTGGTCGGTGAGGATGTAGCCCTTGTCGTTGTAGACGACGCCGGCGCCCTCATCCTGCTGCTTGCCAGAGCCAGAGCCGAACAGGCTGCCGGTGCTCCCCGACGCGGGCGCGGTGACGACGATGTCGACGACGCCGGGCCCGTCCTTCTTGAAGATCTGGTTGACGGTCAGGCCCCCGCCGCTGGAGAACGCGGCCGGCTCGCTGCTCGTGGCCGCGGCGCTCGAGCTGGTCACGGTCTGGGTCACGGTGTGGCTCTGAGTCGAGCCGCAACCTGCGATCACCACTGCCGCGACGCCGCCGAGGACGGCGCCGCCGGTGACCGGAATCCACCGGCTGAGTCTGCGCATGGCTATTGGTTCCACTCCTGATTCATCGCTTGGTGCTTGCACACTGAATCTGCCCGCAAGCAGTGAGAACCCTTTCAGAGTTCGCAAAGAAGTCCGTAAGAGACACTAGTGGCCGCTCACGTAGGTACGGTCGCACCGAGAGGTGTGGCTGGGGGTGGCTGGCAAGGACGCAGGGCCCGCGGTGTGGCTCTGCCACATAAGGGTCCGAGGACGCCGCCAGGCGCCGCCAGACGCGCCTCGAATGCGAGCGTACTTGCGTGAGCGACCACTGGTGGCCGGCGGCCGCGCGCTCAGCCCGCGTACTCGTCCACGAGCGATACGAAATAGTCGAGCGCGGCCGGGTTGGCCAGCGACTCGCGTGAGGCCGCCTGCTCGGGCGCCGTGCCGGTCAGAATCCGCTTGACGGGCACCTCGAGCACCTTGCCCGACAGCGTCCGCGGGACCTCGGCGATCTGGCGGACCTCGTTGGGGACGTGGCGCGGGGAGCAGTCCGTTCGGACCCGTCGGCGAATCGTCGCGACCAGCTCGTCGGTCAGCGGCTGCCCATCTGCGAGCACGACGAACAACGGCATCCACCCATCCGTGTTCTCACGCGGCAGGTCGATCACGAGCGCGTCGACCACCTCCGGCACAGACAGCACCGCGCGGTAGATCTCGGCCGTGCCCATCCGCACGCCGCCGCGGTTGATCGTCGAGTCCGAGCGGCCGTAGATGATCGCGGTCCCGCGCGAGGTGATCTCGATCCAGTCGCCATGGCGCCAGGTCCCCGGGTACATCTCGAAGTAGGACTCGCGCAGCCGCGACCCGTCCTCGTCGCCCCAGAGGTAGATCGGCATCGACGGCATCGGCTGACAGATCACGAGCTCGCCGACCTCGTCGGTCAGCTCGGAGCCGTCGGGATCCCACGCCTGTATGTCGCAGCCGAGCGCCCGTCCCTGCAACTCCCCTAGATAGACGGGGAGCGTCGGCACGCCGCCGACGAACGCGGTGCAGACGTCGGTCCCGCCCGAGGTCGAGAACAGCCAGGTGTCTGAGCCGACCTGGTCATACACCCACTGAAAGCCCTCCGGCGAGAGCGGCGAGCCGGTCGAGCCGACGGCGCGCAGAGCGCTCAGATCGCGGTCGCCATCGTCGCTGACCGACACGTCGGCCTTCATGCAGGAGGCGATGAACGCCGCGCTCGTGCCGAACGTCGTGATCTGGGCCTCGGCGCTCAGAGCCCATAGGCGATCGAGCGACGGATAGCCGGGGTTGCCGTCAAACAGCACCACCGCAGCGTCGGTCAGCAGCACCCCGACAAGGAAATTCCACATCATCCAACCGGTCGTCGAGAACCAGAACACGCGGTCACCGGCACGTGCGTCGACCTGCAGATTGTGGTGCTTGATCTGCTCGAGCAGGATCCCGCCCTGACTCTGGACGATCGCCTTGGGCAGGCCGGTCGTGCCCGAGCTGTAGAGCACCCACAGCGGGTGGTCGAACGGAACCTGCGTGAACGACAGCTCCGCGTCGGGCGGTCCGAGGAACCCGTCCTCCCAGCCGCTGCCGTCCAGATAGCCGAGCCGCACGACCTTGGCGAGACCTCGCATCTCGGCGGTGACCCGCTCGACGATCTCGGAGCGATCGAAGTCCTTGCCGCCATAGCGGTAGCCGTCGATCGTCAGCAGCACCTTCGGCTCGATCTGCACGAACCGGTCGATCACGCTGCGAGCGCCGAACTCGGGCGCCGCCGAGGACCAGATCGCGCCGATCGACGCGCACGCCAGCAGGCACGCGATCGTCTCGGGGATGTTCGGCATGTATGCGCAGACGCGGTCGCCCTCGCCGACGCCGAGCTCCCGCAGACCCGAGGCGATCCGCGCCGTCTGCTCGCGCAGCTCGCCCCAGGTCCAGCTGTCGAGCTCGGGACGGGACTCGGAGGTGTGCAGGATCGCGACCTCATCGTCATCGCGACCGCGGAAGATGTGCTCGGGATAGGAGACCGTCGTGCCCGGGAACCACTGCGTCCCGGGCATCCGGCGGTCGGCGAGCACCGTCTCGCCGCCGGCGCCGAAGCGGACCTCGAAGAACTCGACGATCGTGCGCCAGAACTCATCGAGCTCCGCGACCGACCAGCGCCACAGCTCCTCGTAGGAGCCGAACGTCAGCCCGCGAGAGTCATGCAGCCACCGCTCGTAGCCGGCGAGCGTCGTCGAGGAGACCCGTTCGTCCGACGGCGTCCACAGCAGCTTGGGCGCATCGCTCATCGGACGGAGTATGCGCAATCCAATGGCGGCGCGCCGCGCCGCCCAGGGTCGACGGCTACCGGCCGCTCCGGCGCGCGATGTGCTTGGGCTTCGCCTTGGCCGCCCGCGCCGATCCATACACTGCGCGCGTGCCATGGGCGGGCGGGGTCTATACGCTGGTCGCGCCGTTCGCCGGGACCATCGTCTCGGTGCCGAGGACGATCCACGAAGCGGTCCGGGCGGGTGCGCCCGTCATCGTGATCGAGGCGATGAAGATGCAGCACGAGGTGGTCGCAGACCACGACGGCGTCGTCGCCGAGCTGCTCGTGGCCGTCGGTGACGCGGTCGCCCCGGGCGCCCCGCTGGCGGTGATCGACGCGGGCGTCCCGGCGGCGGCCACGGCCCCGTCCGCCGCAGGGCCCGCGCCGGCGCGGGACGGCGACACCGAGGCGCGCGCCGACCTGCAGGCGGTCCTCGACCGCCACGCGCTCGGGCTCGACGGCGGCCGACCCGACGCGGTCGCCAAGCGCCACGATCGCGGCCGGCGCACCGCCCGGGAGAACCTGCGGGACCTGCTGGACCCCGGCAGCTTCGTCGAGTACGGGCCGCTGATGTTCGCCGCGCAGGAACGGCGGCGCCCCCGAGAGGAGCTGATCCGCCGCACCCCCGCCGACGGGCTCGTCGGCGGCACCGGGACCGTCGACGGCAACCCGTGCATCGCGATGTCCTACGACTACACGGTCCTGGCCGGTACCCAGGGGATGCGCAACCATCTCAAGAAGGACCGGCTGTTCGAGCTCGCGCGGCGCCGCCGGCTGCCGGTCGTGCTGTTCGCTGAAGGCGGCGGCGGCCGCCCGGGCGATGTCGACATGCCGATCGTCGCGGGCCTCGACTGCCGCGCGTTTCACTCCTTCGCGCAGCTGTCGGGGCTGGTGCCGCTGGTCGGGATCGCATCCGGCTACTGCTTCGCGGGCAACGCCGCGCTTTTGGGCTGCTGCGACGTCGTGATCGCGACCGTCGACGCCTCGATCGGGATGGGCGGGCCGGCGATGATCGAGGGCGGTGGCCTCGGCGTGCACGAGCCGGGCGCGGTCGGCCCGGTCGACGTGCAGTTCGCCAACGGCGTGGTCGACCTGAGCGTCGCCGACGATGCCGCCGCGGTCACGGCCGCCAGACGCTACCTGAGCTATTTCGCTCGTGAGCCAAATCGCGAAATACTCGAGTCGGGCACGCCGGGCGCGTCGGGCGCGTCGGGCACGCCGGGCGGGCCGGGCACGCCGGGCACGTCGGGAGCGCCGGGCGCGACGGGAGCGCCGGACCAGGCGCTGCTGCGCGAGCTGATCCCGACCGACCGCAAGCGCGTCTACGACGTCCGGGCGGTGCTGCGAGCGCTCTGCGACGAGGATTCGCTGCTGGAGCTACGCGCCGGCTTCGGCGCCGGGATCGTGACGGCGTTGGCACGGGTCGAGGGGCGTCCGCTCGGGGTGATCGCCAACGATCCGGCGCATCTCGGCGGCGCGATCGACGCCCCCGCGGCCGACAAGGCGGCCCGGTTCATGCAGCTGTGCGACGCGTTCAGCCTGCCGCTGCTGTTCTGCGCCGACACGCCGGGGTTCATGGTGGGTCCCGACGCGGAGCGGACCGCGACCGTGCGCCATTTCGCCCGGATGTTCGTCACCGGCGCCAACCTGAGCGTGCCGACCGGCACGGTCGTGCTGCGTAAGGGGTACGGCCTCGGGGCCCAGGCGATGGCAGCCGGCAGCTTCAAGGCGCCCGTGTTCTGCATCGGCTGGCCGACCGCCGAGTTCGGCGCGATGGGGCTGGAGGGCGCCGTCAAGCTCGGGATGCGGCGCGAGCTCGAGGCGATCGACGATCCAGCCGAGCGCGAACGCACCTATCAGGCGATGGTCGCCGCGGCGTACGACCGCGGCTCGGCGATCAGCATGGCCTCCTACTTCGAGATCGACGACGTGATCGATCCCGCCGACACGCGGCGCTGGGTGCGGATGCTGTTCGAGGACGACGGCGGTTGGTGGCAGCGGCCGGGCAAGCGCCGGCCCAACATCGACACGTGGTGAGCGACCCGGCACCCGCGGTCCCGGCGGGCGCTCGGGCCGAGGTGCAAGCCCGGGCCGCCGCCGGAACCACGGGGTGCGGGCGGTGCCCACGGGCGGCGAGGCGCACGTTCGCCGCCGACATGCCGAAGGGTATGGACGAGATCGTCAGCTCTCCGTAAGCGCGCGCCGCTCGGTGCCGTAGCCGGGTCTCAGCGGCTCAGACCGTGACGCCGGCAGCGTGACGAGCACCCGCAGGCCACCGCCTTCGGGCGCAGTCAGCCGGATCGAGCCACCATGCGCCTCGGCCACCGAGCGCACGATCGACAACCCCAGGCCGAATCCCCCGACCGAGTGGTACAGCCGCCGGAACGGCTCGACCAGCGTCGCCGCCTGATCGGGGTCGATCCGCCCGCCGCCGTTGGAGATCTCGAGCACCGCGTGGTGATCACGCATGTAGGTGGTGACCGACAGCCGTCCGCCGGCGACGTTGTGGCGTATGCCGTTGTCGACGAGATTGAAGATCAGCCGCTCCAGCAGACTCGAATCGCCGCTTGTCGGCGCCGGCTCGAGCGCCGCCTCGATCGTCACGTCCGCGTCACGCGCGCGGACGCGCAGGTCGGTGATGCAATCGCCCGCGAGCACGGCCAGGTCGGCGGGCTCGTCGCGCGTCACCGCCGCCTCCGAGCGTGCCAGCAGCAGGAGGCCCGCGATCAGCCGCTCGCAGCGGTCGACCATGTCGCGCATCGCCTCGCCCATCGCCCGGAGCTCCGCGACGCCCGCGTCGGGATCGGCCAGCGCGACGTCGACCTCGGTCCGCATGATCGCCAGCGGCGTGCGCAGCTCATGCGAGGCCGACGCGACGAAGTGGCGCTGGCCGGCGAATGCTCCGTCGAGCCGCGCGAGCATCCCGTCGAACGTGTCGGCCAGCTCCTTGAGCTCGTCGGCGGGGCCCCGCAGCCCGATCCGCTCGCCCAGGTTCTCGCCGGAGACGCGCCGGGCGGTCGCAGTGATCTTGCGCAGCGGCGCGAGCGCCCGTCCGGCCAGCAGCCAGCCGATCACCGACGACAGGAACGTCATCACCACCAGCGCGATCACGTACTGCAACAGCAGCGTGTGCAGCGCCTGGTCGACCAGCTGGTGCTCGACGGCACCGACCAGCATCGCGTCCTTGGAGCCCGACCGGAAGCCGAACTCGGTGCCGGTCACCGGGTGCAGGCCGAGGCGCTGCAGGGCGGCATGGAACCGGTGGTGGCCCTCGAGGTTGCGCCGGACGAGCAGGTAGCCGATCGTCTCAAGCGCCGCGCCGCAGACCAGGAACACCGCCGCGTACAGCGCCGTCAGCCGGAGGCGGATCGTGCGGGCGCGCAACGCGATCATCGGCCGGCGGCGCTCAACCCATCCGGTAGCCGACCCCGATCACCGTCTCGACGACGGGGGGGTCGCCGAGCTTCCGGCGCAGCGTCATGATCGTCATCCGCACGACGTTCGTGAACGGGTCGGTGTGCTCGTCCCAGACACGCTCGAGCAGCTGCTCGGCCGAGACGGTCGCGCCCTGCGACGCCATCAGCGCCTCGAGCACCCCGAACTCCTTGCGGGCGAGCTCGACCTCCTTGCCGGAGCGAGTCAGCCTCCGGCTCGCCGGGTCAAGCTCCAGATCGCCGTGGCGCAGCACCGGCGGCCTGCTCGGGAGCGCCCGGCGGGCGAGCGCCTGGATCCGGGCGACCAGCTCGGCGAACCGGAACGGCTTGGCGAGGTAGTCGTCGGCGCCGAGCGCCAGGCCCTCGATCACGTCCTCCAGATCGCCCGCGGCGGTCAGCATCAGGATCCCGGTCTCAGGCCGCTCCTCACGTACGCTGCGGCAGACGTCGTCGCCGTGCAGCACCGGCAGCTCGCGATCGAGCACGAGCACGTCGTAACGGACGACGCGTGCCTTGGCCAGCGCCTGGTGCCCGTCGGGGGCCAGATCGACCGCCATCCCCTGACGTCTGAGCCCACGGGCGATCGCGTCTGCCAGGCGCAGCTCGTCTTCGGCGACCAGGACACGCATCCCCACAGCATGCCCCTATGCGACGAAGAGATCAATAAGAGCGGGAGCGAATGCGCCCTTTTCCGGATCGACGCGGACCAGGATCGGAGCGAACCGCGTAATCATCGTGTCATCAAATGACGTCACAATATTTCGTGGTATCGTCGCCGGCCGATGGCCAGCGGTCAGAAGATCTCCGAACGCGGCATGGCCGTCGGCCTGCGGGCGCTGAACCGAGTCGCGTCCTCCCCGGCGCTCGACCGGCTCGGCCTGCGCGACCAGGCCGCCTGGGCGCTCCACGGCGCCGGTCGCAACGGCACCCGCGCCGCAACCGCGGCGGGCCGTAGGTTCGCCGCCGTCCAGCGGCTGTCGCGCCCCGCCCGCCAGCGAACCGATGCCGAGCCGGGACGCTCGGACCTGTTCGACCTGACCGCAACCGAGGAGCAGCAACTGCTGCGCAACTCGGTCGGCGAGCTCGCGCTGGCGCGGATCCGCCCCGCGGCCGCGGCCGCCGACGACGCAACCGCGACGCCGTCCGAGCTGCTGACCGAGGTCGACGAGCTCGGTCTGACGATGGTGGGCGTGCCCGAGGAGCTCGGCGGCGTCGTCGCCGACCGATCCGCGACGACCGCGGTGCTGATCGCCGAGGCGATCGCTCACGGCGACATGGGGATCGGCGTCGCATGCCTTGCGCCTGCCGCCGTCTGTACCGCGATCGCACTGTGGGGCGACGCCGACCAGCAGGCGCGGTACCTGCCGCCGTTCGTCTCCGACGACGTGCCCGTGGCGGCGCTGGCGCTGATGGAACCCCAGCCGCTGTTCGACCCGCTCACACCGATGACGCGGGCGGTCAAGTCGCCCGACGGCGGCTAC